>JACCDY011144686.1_pt1 | contig 42617 bp, 60 predicted proteins | sample 7446391 | NCBI WGS metagenome assembly JACCDY01 (sample SAMN15323451, study PRJNA562643) | freshwater metagenome | isolation source: river surface water | place: USA:Blue River Watershed | collected 2017-08-18
ATTCTGATGCAAGCATAGTATTTGATTCATAAGGTTTGATACCATCACACCAGCTAATACTTATGTGTGGTGTTTGTATCTGACAGGGAATGTCTTTAGGCAATTTTAAAGCTACTGCTTGTATTTTGCCGTTCCAAGCTTCATACAGTGTTGAGGCTAGGAATACTTTATTTTCCCAGTCTATCCAGTCTTCACGCTCAATCCCAAACTGAAGAGTGACATGATGGGGCGTTCCATAGGGGTAACGCTTGGTGATGGTTAGGGGTGATTGTAAGACACCCCATAGAATACCCTTAGTCATCATCTCCGTAATCACCCCATTCGCGGGGTTCACCGCTTGGTCTATAAGTTGGTGAGGCACTACCCGGATCAGGTACTCTAAACCTGTCTTGAAACTCTTTTGGAACAGAATTTAAAATAGAGTCGGGATGCGCGTGGGAAATCCCGTCAAAATTATTAGGATTCCAAGTTTTGTCAATTTCTTGGCGTTTTTCGCCTTCAAAAGTCAACCGACGGCTTTTACCATTTAGGACTTGGAAAAGGTCATCTTTTCCAGAGAAGTTGGAATTGTCAACAAAAAAGCCTTTCATATTATTTCCTTTGTGGGTGTGAATTTATAGCTTCCCACTATTGTTTAAAAACAATTTCGGGAGGTAGCTAACCTCCCTCATCAGGTGGGTTATTAGTAGCTAGATACTAACGAATAAACTAACTCCGCTTGCCGTTTTTTTGTCTTTTTCTCAGGTGGTAACTCTACTACCTGATACTCGACTAATGAGACTTTAACGCCCATCTTCAGAAGATGGAGTACTGTTTGACCTTCCATAGCATCTGCTAAAACTATATCACCTGAAACCAGGTGAATAGTTTGACTTTTAACTATGGAAACAGAGCCATAATTATCGGTTTCTTCTTGTTCCCCAACAATTAAATTTCCATTTTCTAATGAGAATACAAATCTATTGTATTCTTCCTTAGTAAATGTAATGTCAGCAGTTACATTTAATTTTTTAGAAACTTCTTTGTTTAAAAAAGAGTAAATCATAAAGTCTCCTTGTGGGTTTGAAACTTTAGCTTCCCACTATTGTTTAAAAACAATTTCGGGAGGTAGCCAGCCTCCCTCATCAGGCGGGTATTAGAAATGTTTAATACCTCTCTTTTTTTTCATTTCTTCAATTGTAGAATAATAGTATTCTTCGTTAAAGTCCCCACCAGATTCAGAAGCAAATTTAATTGCTTCTTTCTTGTCTGTAAAAATATGACAACTTAAAACTTCGCTACCATCTTGATATCTATAAGCCCATACATCCCAGAACTTCTGTTCTTGGGGTTTTGTTAAATAGTTAGGTCTTTCTAATGCTTTACTCATTTGTTTTATTCCTCTTTCGGTTTCTTATTTATAACTGTATATCAGTTATTTTGAATTGTCAATACCTAAATTAAATTTATTTTGTGGGTATAACTATAAACTTCCCACGACTACCAAGATGGTAGTTTCGTCCGGTAGTCAGCCGGACTCATTAGGTGGGTTAGGCTACTGTTTGCAGCCATTTTTCTAAAGGCTTAATGATGCCACCTTTGGCTTTTTGAGCCTTCTTATAAGCCTCATAAGCTTCCTCACGCTCTTGCTTGCGTTGACTGTACTCTTCACGCTTTTGAAGTAGCGCATGGATGTAGTTTAATACCACTTCCTTGTCAGATCCTAAAGACCTACGATTTCTGGTTCTGTTATCTAAGCCGCGAGTACGATCATCGCACTCTTCCCAAACACTGCCATCTTTATTATTCCAGTAAAAGAAGTATAAGTAGTCATCACCTATCCAAAAGCGAGATAGTGATTTGGAGTAGATTTCTTTTTGATACCATTCTGGTGCAGGAATAGCTACTTCAGCAGCCTTTCTAGCGGCTTCTTCAGCAGCATCAAATGCTGCATTTTTTTGTTTTCGATTTTCAATGTCACTAACAAAATCTTGCCATGTCATTTTTTCTCTTTTGCAGTGTTCATAAATTAGAGACTGTATTCTCCCCACTACTTCCTGTTCTGTAGGAATAGTGTAAATTTTTCTATTTTCAGCAACCCAGATGATAGTACCATCTGAGTGTTTGTATTCCCATTTTGTGAAAACGTGCTTGTCAACAGAATCGGCAAAGCCAAAGCCGTCCATCTGTTCATAAGTGGCAACGTCTTTATTACGTCCAGTAGCTTTGAAAACTTGACCGCAATATTTGCGATCTAGTCCAAGTATGTAGTAGCTAATGCCTTGATCTAGGCTGCTCCCAAAGAATCCCCAAGCACCTCTTGTTTGATATTTATGCCAGTCATCTAGACTGGTAAAATTAGATTTAATAGCTAATTTTAAGCTATCCACAATTAGAGTTGCTTCTTCCCATGACACACATTCGTATAGTCTGTCAGCATCAGTATCAATGTAGCCATAGATATTAATTTCTAATTCGTGCCAGTTGAGAGAGTCAGGATCAACTGATGTAGTGATAACGCCTTTTACCAGCTTACCATCAATTAATTTGGCTAATTTTTTTTGAATAGAGATATGTAAATCAGTAGCATTGATTTTAAACATCTTGTTTTCTTCCTTTGTTTCAAGTTTTACGTCAATTTGCAGAAGTTCATCCATCCATTTCTGGATGTTTTGGCGACCGCCTACACGAGTGATTAAGTTGATTAATGTAGCTTGACGTTGTTGTAATTTAGCTGTAGTCATCAACTTAACCAGGGCGTGAGTGGTTTTTTGTTTTTCCCTGTCTCCTATGTTTATAACTGTATATCAGTTATTTTGAATTGTCAATACTTAAATCTAAAATTCTTTTATGGTGTAATATTTTACCGTCTACTACGTCCTCTAAATATCTGCCAATGCTAGGGAGCAATACACCATCCCTAGTGTAGTAGTACCCTAGTTCGATGATCTGTTCCTCTAGTTGCCGACGTTTATCAGCGTCCATTCGGACTATGAAGGTGGCTTTGTTCTGCTTTTTCCTGCCCATGATGATTATCCTTGTATATCAGTTATATAAGATTAGCAGAATTATGGGGTTTAGGTTAGATTTTTAGTTAGCTTGTTGTTTTAGAGAATTTTAAAATAAAGGCTTGACACAATCAGAAATATTTGATATATTAGATATAGGCAATCGTGGTGTACCTCCAAATCTCCCACAAAGGTGCATGAAAGCTACCTTGACCCAAGTGCTTTTAGGGGTAAAAACCTGGGGTAAAGGAAACGGGGCGTAAGTCTTAAAGTACTTCTCCAAAGGTCTTCTTAGCAATGAGTAGACTAAATACTCCCTTAACAAGGAGTTGGATTGAAATGGATTGAAACGAGAGGGAAACTGGGCAAAAGCTTGGGAGTAAACCTCAAAACATCTAAAATACTCTGGACGCTAACAGGAGTGCCAATTTACCAAATGCGGCGGAATGGAAGCCCAAGCTAAGGCGCGCTTGGAAAGAACCCTCTAATTAGTAGGCTGGGAATACTTAACAAACTGTGGTAGGGGAGTTATTTAGGAACAGGAACTAATAGACAAGCTTGAGACAATAGCTTGACCACCTAAACCCTTTAACTGTAGGGATCTGATGATAAAGGCTCTCGCCGATGCGGCCTCGGATAAGTCCCCTAAATCAGATGAAACAGCACTTTGATAGCTTACTCACCTTTCTCAAGTGACACAGATTGTTTAAGGTGGCTGTGTTAAGCAATCATGATGAATAGTTCACTAGAACATTTTATTTTTTTACTAAAAATGTTCAGCCATTTGTCTTGCAAATTTTTAAGATTTAAGCGTATATTAATAGATTAATCTGTACTATTTTTAAAAATTAGTATAAATAAAAACTCTCTATTTTTGATCAAAGCTAAAAAGTATATTACTAACCAGCAACTAGCATACTATTTAAGATGTTGCTTAGGCACTTTTCGCGCCTCAATTCTAAAGGTACAGTCTGGAAGCCTTATTCTATATAGATTGGTGATCCAAACTTTGAAATAATAGAAATAATATTACAGAACTTGGATCACCTTTTTTGTATCAATTTTTTAAAAATCCTTATATATTAATAGTTTTAGCTATTATTTTGCGTAAGTATTTATTTTATACTTTAGACTTTAAGTAAGAAAGATGTCGGAAGATTGCTAAAAATACCTGAACGTTAATCATAGATGGTCTGAAAATCGTATAAAGTGTTCAGGCTGTGAAATTACTTACAAAATTTCTATAGTTATTTTAACTAAGTAGTAAAATAAATCTAGGTATGTCTGAATATTTTACTATTTTATTGATTTTTTCAGACATATATGCTATGTTATGAGGGCAAACATAAAATAAAGGAAATGGCTAAACGCGATCGCTCTAACTTAGTAGCTGTGGAAGTTAGTCTGAGTATGGCTAATTACCTCAAGCAAAGATACGGTGTTAAGACTCCAACTGAGGCAGTGAGAAAAGCCTTAGATGATTTCAGTCAAATACCCGATCTAGTCGAAGCGCAAAAATATGATCATGATAAATGCCTAGCTGTGTCTGATGAAACAAAAGTGAGGCTGATGCAAGCTATGAATTATCCCGATTGGCGTTTTGCTGCTTTACATATCATCAGTGATTATTTATATGATCACAATGCAAGGCAGTCCCGTAAAACAGAAGACAACACAGATTTAAAGGCGGAAGAAAATGTATAACCATCTTTGCGACGGATTGATCAAATTAGAACCCATAGACAACAAGCCGGGCTATCGTAGGATGATGTTAGACCCTACTGTAAGAGGTTGTCATTATCTCATTGAGGACAAAGACTATTATCTTAAAGAAGTCCCATTAATGGATATTGCGCCTAAATACCGCAATAGTCTACTCAGGATTGCTCTAAAATCTGCAATCCTGGTAGATAAGGGCTATTGGATCATTGACTATGTTTACCACGCCACTGAGTTTGAAGTTTGGGCATTAAAATCTGAATATTCACAGTCCCAAATAATAGAAATTTGTGAAAAGCTACTATCTGCCTCAGTTGAAAGTATTCTCGATGAAAATTATCAGAGGAAGTATGGCGATGACGATGGCTTTGGCATGATGAGCGTTATCTTTGAGGATAAGATAGCCCCTGGACTAAAGGTATCTGAGTGTGGTGAATTACCTAACGGTATAGAAGCATCATTTCTTATCTGTGATCCTGATGCAATCCTTGAAGAGTTATATGGACTAAATATCAGTCACGTCCACAAATCACAGTTAATAAATGAAGCTAAAAAGTTGTTAGCTAAGGTCAAACCTGCTGAACCAAAACCCGTATCTGTCAAAATGAAGGCTAAACAGGAAAAACGCCTAAAAAATTGGAATCAGTCTAAGAAGGATAAGACTGACTCCCAATAAGTTCAAAACTTAAATAATTAATTAATATTGAGGACTGCTGATAACAGTCCTTTTATTTTTATTTCATTTCCCATGAAATGTCAAGTTATTTTATGGAATTAAGTATAAGTGTATAAAATTAAAATGGTGATTAAGACTACAGTTAATAAGATTATTGAAAAATTGAAAAATCAGAGCAAATCATGATCGGTGCAGCTTTTTCCATATACTTTTAGAGATTTTCAGAAATAATCCATGATTTCCAGAAATAATCCAGGTTAGACTATTTTAGTTAAATTTTCATAATCCTTATATAGTAATACTTCTAGACTATCTAAGTACAAAAAAGTGATCTAAATTCTGTAATATTATATATTTATTGTTACAGAATTTGGATCACCTTCCTTGGTATTAAAGGCTTTTCAGCTTTTGAAGTTTTTGATTATTTGGATTTTTAGTCGCAATGAATCCTATTTTTCCTAAGTATTCTAAATATTTATATAACCTTACTGGTATTCTGTATAACAAAAGCCGCGATTTTTGTTATTTTTATAGTAATTTTGTACTATTTTTACTTAAAATTTATAAAAATAAGCAGCACAAATGTCTGAACATTTAATAGTACAAACTTTTTAATGCTCTGTTTTTATATTTAATTTGTACAGGTGATCATGAGTATTAATACTCAAAACTACTGTTTTGATTTGACTTAGGAGACTTATCCAGAATTTCACTGTTTCAATCCGTTTCAATCCGTTTCAATCCAACCCCAACTAAGGGAGTATTTAAATCTACCCATAACCCGGTAGTGGGTGAAGCTACACTTTTCTAATAATTCCTTTCGGAAACTAAGCACTGATCGAGGGAAGTGTACCTTATTATGCGTAGCTGTTTTTATTGTACCAAAGCCTTTTCTATATGTCAAGTGCCACAAGAAAAAAAATTAAAACACTGTCAAATAAAGAAACCCAACTAACCTAATAGCCGGGTTTTTCTATTCAAGACTAATTGTTTTTAACAGCTTAAGCAGTTCAACTACACACATCCATAGGTCTTGAAAAAAGACAATTACACTATGATGCTTGGAAAAAAGCGGAACTTCCCCAAGTTTTCAACCTCTAGCCACTGCCAACCATATTGCTTGATCAGCTTAGTTGCTCTGACATTCATAGAATAATCCTGATTACAGACCGCCTCTAATCTTTGAGCAAAGCCTAAATGCTTATTTGCCCAAATCTCACCATCCCGAAAGGGAACATAAGTCTTGGGAAGTCCAGATAATAGTTGCTCAATAGTTGCCTCTATCTGGATTGTTTGTTGATCAATATGTGACATAAGGATAGTTTGATTATTTTAGGAGATATTTTACCAGAAATCCCACTAAAACCCTACTTTTTAGCCATTAAAAATTTATCAGTTTTTATATTCTCACTAGAATATAAAAAGATAGAATCGCTGTAACTTGTACTGGTTATGACTTCCAGTTATTTTATTATGCAATTTTTTCAATTGTGTTTGAGTGCAAAACATGACAAAACACACCAATAGTATGGTGCAGAACAGGATTTTAAGTATAAATGCCTATGCAAAATATACTTTTATTAGCTTGATAGTATGGTGCAAAACAGGTCGGCACTTTTTGTCAATGTTATTTGATTAGCTGGAAGCATTAAAAATCCCCTAAAGTCTAAACTCTAGGGGATATATGATCAAAACCCTAACTCCCGTTCTATCTGATAGATAATTTCAGAATCGTTTCAATCCGTTTCAATCCAACTCCCTATTAAGGGAGTATTTATACGTATATATGTTAGTCCTTACAGTTTCCACGTTTTAGACAATCACCTGTTTGATCATCTCTAGCTGATATAGAGTGATTAGCCAAAGCTGCTAAACTATTACAAAACATTAAGCTACTTAATAAAGCAGCCAAAATAAGATAAACTGTTTTCATTCTTTTTTACTTCCTTGAGTAAAAGATTTAACAGGTAGGTTTGCTTCCCGGCGGACTACCTGTTTTGTTTTTAAAAATCTAGCTTTTCCAATTTTAAAATCTTCTTTTTCAAAGATTTTAGCTTTTTGTCTTTCAGAATATTGGCTTGTGCTTTTGCGTCTAACTCCGATAAAAAAGCATTTTTACCCAAGAAGAAACCAGCATAAGGCATGGTACTTACTTGGCAAAAAGATTCACCAGGTTTATGCCTTTTATTACTATAACAACTATATAAAATAATGTCAAGCATTTTATATATTTAAATATAAAACAATTATTTTATACAGCTACTACAGATTTGAATTTAAGTCAAAAATAAACAGGTAGAGATTGCATCTTGGTGTTCTACCTGTTTATTTTTTTTGATTGATTTAATTTGTTCCTAGTTTTTCATAGTATGTCCTAGCATAATTCTCGTCACTACAACGAGCCTTTTCTACATCATGCTTTAGCGAATAAGCGTTAAAGTGGTACATCTTGTCACCACCACTAAGGACATACATTATTTTTACTGGGATACCCATTACATCCCAGTATTGTGTTACTTTCCCTTCGTCTTCCTTATCATAGGAAGATACACCATAGAATCTACCAGACTGGCGGATCTCTTTATAGGGTCTATTGGCAGTATGGTACTGTTCTATTAACTTGTCGGCATTGTCTCTTGAAACAATGCCTGATATAATCTCTTTACATTCTTGGTTCAGGATATCCCAGGCAGGATGATCCATTGTATATGAATCATCCCTTTCAGCTTCTTTCTGTATTAGTTGGGATATTAAATCTTCTCCACTAATAGATTGCTGTTCTAATAAGGTCATTATTTTACCTCTGATAATTTTCCATTACTATAATAGCTATATAAAATAATGTCAAGCATTTTATATACTTAAATTTATTTTATACAGCAACAGCATCACCGTAATAACGACTATGCCAACCGTTAGCTTTGCGGCGTTCTATATATTCCTGCCATTTGTCCGATCTGTGGAAAGGTCGTTTATAACGCTGTTCCTTAGATTTTACGGCTTTAGTAAGTCGCGCTATTTCTTCTGTGATGCCAATACCATCATCAAAACTAGCACAACTATTTAAAACGACTTGGAACAATGGAGCGTTTTTATCCTTGCACACATCAGGATGGACTACTGCTGATAATTTACGTCTGCCTGATTTACCATATTTTTTGATAAACCGTAGGCATACTAGTTTCATTTTATCCTCAGTGGTGTAGCCTGATAAATCTCGTTTGATGGATGCTATTGCTCTCTTTAATTTCTCATCCTCACCTAAGCTATCCTTACTCATAATCGGTATGACTTTGATATCAAGTTCCACAGATTCTAAAACTTGGATAGCTGCTTTTAAGTGCCGTGAACGCTGCACTAATTCCTGTGAGAAGCTAGTTAGTCCCCATGATAATTTATGTAGTTTGTTATATTCTGTTTGCAGTACCCCGTTAATGGTTGCACCTGATAAACAGGAATAATCATATTTTTGGGTGACTTTCTGATTATTCTCTTTCAAATATGCTCTAACTTTTCTCTGTAAAGTTGTTTGAGAGTAGCGTTTTAGACCACAACCAACCATAGCATCTGCTAAGAACTTTAGATCGCGGACTTCAGTATCAGGTAATTTAATTTTTTTGATATTTTCAATATTTCCCAATAGCTGATTAGTGTAGCTAATAAAATCCTGTAAATCTTTACTCACAAGCTTTTCAGCTACCGTATCTATATTTTGTTGTGGGAATAATTGACTTGCTACTGTGCAGACTAATATCTGAGCAACTTGATAATTATTAAAAAATTGCTGTCCGATCTTATCTCTGACTTTAGAGTAAAGCAGCTTCATTTGTCTTTCTGAATATGCTTTACCTCTAATACCGAGTATAAAATTTTCTATATCTTTTCTGCTATATTGTTGTGTCATTGTCTGTACCTCGCTTGTTTTCATTGTTTTAACTTATTTTATAATTCAGTGTTGCATTTTAAAATAAGTCTGCTATTATTATAAACATAGCACACAAAATAACAGAGGAAAACAATCATGGCAGACTTAGCAGTTTTTAATTCTTCCGATGTGGAAGACAACGGAGCGATTACTACACCTATTGCTCCTACATCAACTAAAAGAGGTAGACCCCGTAAGGGTGGCGACCTTTCTACCGTTGGTAAAGGTCAAGTGACCAGCGTTACGTCGCTTAATTTTGATGAAACCAGTATTCAAAACGTGAATATTATTTCTCAAATTTATGGGGCTGACTTTTTGCCTCAACTTTACGACCGTATAAAATCTGAAGCAGCAGGACAAAGAGAAGTCTTTGAACAAAGACAAGCTTTAGAGGAGGCACTAACAATTAGCCGTCATCTTAATGTTGAACGTGCTGAAAAGTTAGGACGTGAAAAAGGTTCTAGACAGATGGAACTTCGCCAACTGTTAAAACTCAAAGCTGACGCTGATAAATGGATGGATGAGCAGTTTGAAGAAATGGTAATTAATTACGCAACTGTAGGATTACCTTATTCACAAATTGTTACAACCATGAAAAATAATGCATCTAAATTGCACATTACTTTAGTTGATTTTCAAATTACTAAGACTGGTCAGTGGGACTTCCCTGATTACCAATTTATCCATGACGATAAAATAGAGGCGTGTAAGTCCAGACTTGCTGAGTTAGGTGTTGAATTAGGCAAACTTCAGGAATTAGGAATTGAGGTAGAATAGTGGAATTAACACAATCCGAAATAAAAAAGTACGCTCAAGAATTGCAGGAGTACGGCATTGATCCAAATTTAGCTAAACAGGCTGCTGTAGTCATTGTTAATAGTCGCAGATCCTTAACCAAAACAGAGCGCGGGCAAAGAATTATTAACAGAGTCTATGCACAAGTGCAAGCTAGTCCTAAATGTGATCCTTCCTTTTTAAACTTCTTGCAAGAATAAATACTCTTTTTCAAAAACATGAAAAAACGTGACCCCACTAGACAATTACCTCAAGTTCCTAAATCTTCCCTAGAAGATATGGAACTTACTGAATACGAGCTAGAGGCGATAAAATCAGAAAGGGAAAAATCCTACATTTATCGCCTGGCTTTACTAGAGAATACGCAAGATTTGATCGGCTTATTATTGTTAGCAAAGGATAGGAAAATGTCAGAATTATTCAATCAATTCATAGATGGTAGCCTAGCAACTGGAGCAGCTTTATTTTTTGGAGCTGGTCTATTAGGAATAGCATTATCACCCGCTGTAATCGGAATCGGATTTGTTGGCGGCGGTTTAATTAATTGTTTTGGGAGGGATTAATGTCAGAAAAATATAATGTTTACGAAAAAAACGATAGCGGGTCTTTTGGTTTGAGGAAAATGAATATGTCTCCAATGACTAAAGATGCTGCTTTTAAACTAGCTAATTACTTAGTAGAACGTGCATACAATAACCAAAAGTATATTGTTTTGCAACATAAATCAGGTAAGGGCTATGAAGTAAATAGTGTGAGGTCGTACTGATGCTATATCAAATTATCTACACTGATAAAAAAGAAAAAAGAGTAGTCACACCGCATCCTATAAAGCTGTTACAAGCTATTAGAACAGTGAGGGGCTTATCGGATTATAAAGTAAACACACAGGGTGACTACTCAATAGAACCCGCACCGGGAACAGCAGGACAATGTTAGTAACTACAACAGAAAAACCCTCTAGTTTTCAGATCCCTAAACTAGAGGGTAAAGTCAAAACAAAAACAATAATCTTAGGATCATCTTTAGTTTTAGGATTATTGTTTTATTCCCAGTCAATAAAGCCTGCTAAGGTAGTTGAACTCTCAACTAATACACAATCTTCTGATTACACAAAATGGGTTGAAAGTTTGGCTAAACATTATCAACTATTAGCTGAACAGCAAATTAAAACACCTGGAAATAGTTGTTATAAAGTAACAATTAAAGATTGCCTAGAGCAACTGAAACCGGATAAACCTAAGCAGTTTGAATCTTTAGAACCTGCTAAAGCAATAAATTCTGATTTAAAACAGTTAGGATATCAAGTCCGGTTAGATGCTATCAATTTCGCGCAAGAGAAAATAGAAGAGTAGGAGGTCTGGTAATGGGTAGCTTTAAACTGGAGGCTAAAACAATTTATTCCGGTATCCAGTCCATGACTGGTATTAGTGAAGGCACGCTTAATGCTGCTTTAAATGGTGATCTAAGTGCGGCGGATCAAATTCTTAAATACAATGAGAATATTGTCCGTCAGGCAGAAATTGCTGATACCGTGATCACTGCTATGAATGATGGTATGGAAGCGCATGGCAGATTAATTGAGGCACAAGCTTCTTTCTTAAAACAAGCGTCAAGTACCATCACAACTGCAACTAAAGCCATGACAGGTGTGAACCAAGCTAACCTAAAACTAGGTCATGCAACTACTGAGATTCTCCAGGAAGATAAATTAAAACAGAATCAGCTAATACAAAACCACAAGCGGAAAATATGTCTATTGCCTCAAGAATATGCTACTCAAGAGACAGTGGCAGATATTAACTTTAGACAAAAGCGATATCAGCTAACACAGCAAGTAAACGAGGCTAGGGACGCAGCAAATAATGACAAGAAACAACTAACCCCTAGACAGCAAAGTATGGAAAACTTGAGAGAAGTAACGGGAAATGCTGGTAAAGTTGGATCTGGTGTAGGTAGTTGGTTAGGCGGAATATTTAACGGTTTATTTGGTGCTTAGAATGGTTTACAAGCCTATGGTTACAATCATAGTTGGTCAAGGTTGTATTGTCAAATCTGGTAGTAGCTCTGTAGCAACTAGCGTTAGGGAAATTAGTCCAGGTAAAATGTTTTTCTCGGTGCAACCGCATCCTAACTTCCCTGGATTAGAGAAACTAAGATTTGTAACAGACAAAGTTGCTTTGGGAACTAAACCTATTAACTATTTGAGGCATTATGCTTACTCAAAAACTGGGAGTTTTGATCCAACTTGCTGGGTATCTTTTTCATGATTAATAAACTAAAACATCTTAAAATATTTTAAGATGTTTTTTATTTTGTATTATAATAGTGATATTATTTTAAGGAGTAGGGTAGTATGAAAAAAAGATCAAAACTTGGTGCTAATTTTGCAGCGTGTAAAGTAGCTTGTGGTATTTGTGCTACTAACGACTTTAGACTTCCCTATAGATTGGGTGTGGCTCTGTTTAATCTGGAAGAAGCATCTGAAAGTAATAATACTTTAGATTCCATCGCCAAACAGTTCAAAAATATTAGTCTCCAGGAAATAGACAAGCTACACGTCAAAGTTCAAGAAATCATCAAGATATATAAAGAGGTAGGACAAAATGTTAGCTAACTATCAACAGCAGCCAGAAGACAATGGAGATCCGTACTTATATGAAAAGTATGATAGCCAACAAGTACAAAGCAGAATTGAACAGTCAGATGCTACACTTCAAACTGGTGTAGGTTTAGCCCAAGGTTTATTACTGGCTGGTGTGCAATCAGTATCAGTACAATCACTCTATGCAATGGGTGTTGTGGGAATGTTCCCTGTAGTAGTTGCTAGTATTCCCGTATCACTAGCTTTTGGCGTAGCTTTGAATACAGTCACTATTGATAATGGTTTTAGTATTTCCGATCTAGGGAAATTTGGTGCAGGTTTATCTCGTTGTGGGATTTTAATTCTTAGCACTTGGAAACTACACTCAGATAATGAGAGGGTTAATGAAGTCGCTTCTCAAGGTATCAGCACAATAGAATATCAACTAAGAACCTATGAGAAGCGACCAGAAAAACCAGGAACTAATGACGGATGGTTGATGTTAGCTGCTTTAGCTGTGGGGATTACAATAGCAGCTATGATTAAAAATAGAAGAAAATGATGGAATACCAAGATTCTTTTTTTTACTTTTGGTATCTTGAATAAATCGGAATCAAGACAATTTTCAATTGCCAGGCATCCAAGATATCTAGGAATTAAGTTGTTTTTTCTATATTTTAGATGGCAAGAAAAATAATAAAAAACCCTCTAACTTTATTAGCTAGAGGGCTTTACTTTGCTATTTCTTTTTAGACTGTTTTTCTTTGATTTATTAGCATGACTTTAACATAATCGTTAGCTTTAGGGTAGAAATATCCGCACCTCATAGCAAAGTCTGTATTTTTTAAATCTGTTGTAAAACTAGTTCTTGCTATTATGTGGTTGCAGCCTAGCCTAGTGCTGTAAACACAGCTTTTACAGGAATATGACATTGTTTTTACTCCTTTTTACTTAATTAAATCAGTCCTTTTGTACTCATTTAGAATCTCATTTATTTCCTCCATTGCTTCTTTATTTTTCTTATTCTTCTTAATATACGCTTTAAGAACGTCATTGATTTCATCTGCTAGTTGCAGCATCTCTTCAAACTGATCAATGTTCTCAATCTCGTTGTACACTTCGGCTTGCATAGTTTTATCCATTGTATTTTCTTAATTATTTTTGCCATTGTATCCAGACTTGAACCTAAAATACCGTTACCTAATTTTAGAGCTAATTTTACTGTTTTAGGTTTTAACTTTAGGTATGTCGTTTAGCTCCGTCTGTTCTTTTTGGACTCCCAAGTTTTAGGTTTTCTTGGGAGTTTGGGTGCTGTCCTCTAAGCATTATGAAATGGTGAGTAGCACCACTTTTTAATATCTTTGGGATCTAAGAAGTATGGTGCGTCCTCATCGTTAGCAAATATTGCCCCATTGTCATCCTCTTCGCTTTTAGCAAAGACAAAATCATTATGATAGTTCACAATTAGCACTTTATTTTCTGTAGGCAGTGCTTCTCCTAAAGAGAACCATTTGATATTTATAGTTTGCTGCATTTTGCTTAATTTTTTTTGTTGCGTTTTTCGTCTAAAGCGGTAATAAATGTCAGATTCTACAAGAATATGGCATTACTTAAACTTTTTACCATCTTCTGAAATTCTCAGCTTTTCTATCCAATTCCCATTGTTGTCTAAACTCCAGTTGGAGTTCATAACTTCACATTTAGGGACAGCACAACGAACGCGCTGTACATAAAAAAATACGCGAGAAATTTTGACAACTTCTGAACCTTGTTTATCTTTTGCACCAACTGTAAGCATCTCGTTTACCTTTTTATTTGTTTTACTACTATACACTCACTGGAAAGAATATGTCAAGCAAAATCATAAAATAATCTAAAATACTTTCAAACACTCACTACACAAGCATCTTATAACAGGGTCAAGTTAATGACCCTATTTTATTAGTAACCAAAATCCACTTTTATATAAGTTCCCCATAGATTATCAATAGTCTTGTTTTTGTATGCAGCATACTTAATGCAGTTAGACGTGCCGCCAGCTTGACTACCATCATAAAGTGCCACTACTCGACTACATTGATCAACCATCCACTTATTCCGAAGCATCATCTTTTTAGCTTCATAACCACCATCACAAATTATTACTGATTTTGTTGCTTGCTGTAACATCCGATAGTATAAATACTTATCTTCTGCACTCCATAGTTTTTCCTGACCTTTAAACGGTATAGCAGCTATCAACGGGATGTTTAGTTTGACAGCCGCTACAGCTAAGGCAATATCCCAACCTAACGCCATTCCTGATATTACTTTGTCTGGAAGTTTTTGCTCTAAATACCAAATAGCTAAGTCTGTTAGGCGTTCCCTCAAGACTGGATTATAAGGATCAATCTTACCCAAAGCTAACTTATCCGGTCTGTGTCCAGTACCAGCAACAATATCAAGGCTCGGCTGTAATAGGTTGAGTTGCATAAGGTTCAACGGTTAGAGTGGTAAGCTATCCTAGCATTTTTGGCTTTCTTTTCCTCCAAGAAAGTAAGGATTCTTCTGTATCCCAAGGTAGAACATTACCACAATTATCTATTCTGCTGGGATGCACATTTTTAAGTTTTTGCAATCTATCTTCTATCAGATCCTTTCTGAATTTGAGGTAATAAATAAAGTCAGTAACATTTTCTAACTTCTGTGCTGTTCTCAGTGTAGCTTCACCATTTAAGGCTTGATCCTTTAGTTTCTCAATTAATACCGACTTTTCCTGAAGCAATTGGATGTATCCATTATTGACTTTAGCTGATAGATCCTTAGTTGCCTCAAAATCATAGGCTGCCTTCTGCATAAGCAAACCTATCTTGTCTAATTCATTATTAATGTCATACATTAGTTTATAATCCTTTGCTGCAATTTCTTGTAGTTTTGTTGCAACATTTTGGTAAATGCTGCTGTATTGTGGTTCTTCCACTTACGATCTTCTGGGTGTATAATCCAGTTTTTGCTGTGGTGACAGATATGCGTGTGACAAATTGTACAAACCGGGAAACAGTTGATGCCAATCCTGTCACCTGATTTCCGATAACTAGAATGGTGAAGTTGCTCAGAAAGTCTGGACATACAGACTGTACACTTGCCTTGAGTCGCTTGATGCGCTTTAGCACAAGTTTTTCTATATTTCTTTATATCCCCATACCTTTCTTGAAAGCCTGTTTGATCTACCTTACGTCCAAGAACAAATCTTGTGAAGTCTCTAAGCTTATGTGTGCGTGACATTTCATTTAATCTCCTGGTATTTTATAGTATACTTGCAATAAAATAATATCACTATTATAATAAAATGCAAAGGTAAAACAAAGTAATACAGAGGTGGCAACATGGACTCACAATTTGACTTAAACACACATACTTATAGTATCCCCAAGCTAAATATGCTTAGTTGGGGATTAGTGGCGGCTGCTTTGGGATCTGCTATTGCTTCTCATTATGGGAGTTATCCCCAATCGGCTGATATGTGTTTTTATCCTATGGCTGCACAAGAAAAAGATAATAAAATAAGGGAGCAGCAAACAGAAAATAGTTTAATGACTGTTTCCACTACCAGCCAGAAAAACCTAAATAAAAAATTATTATTAGGTAGAAAGTTCTGTAACGTCCGTCGTGGGGATATTGGGACTATTCCTAAAAGTTATCTGATCAAAGCAGAGCATAGCAGTGTCAATGATCAAGCGTCTGATTTGGCTGTAATCAGTCAAGGGTTGAGAGAGGGCTGGCTTTACCAACTGCAAGAATTTCCGGCAGAAAATCCTTATAAACTAGCTTTTGGCTGGGCAACTATTGGATTTTCTGGACTGGCTTTATGGAGTCTCAATTTCCAACGTGATCAAATGTCTCTGATGCGTCCAAAATACAGGGCTACTCATCGGCAGGCTAGTATTCAAGCGGGATATAGTTTAGCTTTTGTTGAAGCGGATTTAGAAATGACTGCTAAAGCTTTATTAGAAAAACTTCGTGGACTTCGTGAAGCTGAATCTCAAGAAGCATTTTTAGCAAGTCTTACACAAAAGCAAGCTAATCGTCTTTTAAGCGTTCTGAGTTATGAAGATTATGAAAAGTTTGGTCATCTTATTGATGGCGGTGCTAGTTTTAATAAGTTTATCTCAGCTAGTGTGTCAGAAGAAGCGCAACTAGAAGATAATGCGGAATATGAACCTGTAGTTCAAACTAGTACAGACGTGGTACAGGATAAACCACAGCAACAATATACTAGGACTGACAATATCCCTAGAGAAGATAAGTATGCGCCGTTCAGACAAGCTGGTTTAGACATTATTAAACAAGCGGGTTCACCTGGTAAATCTAAGGCATTGATCGCCCCTAGTCGTACAGGTAAGACTACCGTAGTTTATTTCATGCTTGAGGAAACTATTAAATTAGTGGGAGAAGAAAACCTGACTTGTTATGTATGGCACGGTAAAGGTATCGAGCCTGTACATCCTAGTGTTCCTAGAGAAAACCACTTTAAACTGGATTCTAATAGCTACGGTTTAGAGTCCTTAGATCAAGTTTGGGCAGAATATAAACTGCGTGGTGAATTATTGGAACAAGGTCATCGTAATTTTGCACCAATAATTCTCATTATTACTGATTGGCAATCTATCAAAGATGAATTGTCTGATGTAGATAAAAAGAAGTTTGACACGGCTAAAACTAGAATTAGAACTTTAGCAAATAACGGTGCAGCGTTGGGTACTACAGTGTGGCTAGATACACAATCGGCTGTTGTGGAAGATTGGGGACTAGGATCATCCGGTATCCGTGACAACTTTGATATTTTTGCTTTAGCTAGAATAGGTGTAGATAATGGTGGACAGCCTATAGGCGATACAAAATGTATTACTAAGGTTATCAGCAATAATTATCTAGTTCCCAGTGAGCGCGATCGCACTAAAGCCACAGAAGATTATCATTTTCTTTTAGATGGTTTGGATTCCGGCAAAATCAAATCTTCTGTAATTATGTCCACTGCGGGTAAAGTTAGATTAGGTATCACACCTATGTTTGAGCGTAAAGCTTTACAGTTTGCTAATACGGCTAAACCTGAATCTAAACCTACTGATATTTGGGATGAAACAGATGATCCTAAACCTGTGGAACAGCCTAAGAAAGTCGAGTTTGTCAACAATGAACCAAAGGAAATTTCGCTTAAACAAAAAGTAGAACTACTGGTTAAGGCTGGTAAAAACTATAAAGATATTTGCGCTACCTTATGGGGTGATAAAACTTTGGAAGAAATTGCGCCAATACTAGGTAGCTGTTGCCGCTTAGATAAGATTAATATTCTATCTGAATGTGCAGATTATCTACTAGGAGTCTTACGCGGTTTAGGCTGGGTAGACATTACCAGCGATAATTTTTATCATCTTATTGATGAGGAATTAGCTGATTTCCAGATTAGCGAAGGACTGGAAGAGTTAAGACTGTTAGGATTTATTCAAGTAGAGAATACTAATGTTAGAGCGTTATATTAACATAGTGTTATACTCTTAATGTTTGAATTGATTTCTGTTCACACCTCTAATACTGATGATGTAGCGTATCAGTATTAGAGGTTTTTTATTGTTCTGTTAAATACTGTTTAATGAGTTTAGTAAGTTCTAAGAAGGCATCGCCTGACAACTGTTCCCTACTTGATAAATCCATCAAGATTTTTCCTAAAGTTTCCACAGTGATCGCGGATAAATCCACAATAATCGGGTATTGATTTTTTAAAATTAACTGTTCTGTTTTAGCGTTAAACTTCCAAAAAGTTGATAAATCCATAATTATTTGATGTTTGTTAAATATCTTTATATCCCGATTAAGCAGACTAGGTTTTTGTATTTTATGGCAGATGCTAAAAATATCATCAGGTTCTTTGTGTACTAATGTTTCTAGTACAGAGAATAAATTACTGCGAGTAACTTTGATTTTATGTTTTTGTGCTATGAGTCCATAGATTTCTCTAGCAACACTCCCAATATGCCCGTCTTCATAGCCTAGAATTTCCGCTATTTCAGAGTAAGTCTTACCCTCTTCTAAGTGCTTTAGTATTTGTTTATCTAAGGTAGAAAGGATTTTACCGCGTATGTTGTGGGATAGTGTGTCAAGTAGTTTTATATGTTTGTCCATCTGTCAGCACTGAATTAGTAAAAATATGTTCTTATACTACAGCCTAAAATATGTCAAGCGTATTTTTATATATCATTTGTATAAACTAAAATATTGTGCTAGATTAATAGCATGACCCATCAAACAGATGAGACGTTTGACCCGTCTCAAATGTTTTATATCGGATGGGAGTCACCTTAACTTATTAAATCCACAAGGTAACTATGCCAATTGTACAACATGATTTTAACGGAACACCAATCTCTCAGACAGCCGATGATACTTTGATAGGTAATACATTAGTACCTAAAGGCTATACAAACCTAACTGAAATGTGTAAAACTAAGAACAAAAAATTAGGACATTATTTGAGTTTAAAAACTACGCAAGAATATATTACAGCCCTTGAGAAAAACCTGAAAGTGGATATCGCTATTCCGGTATCCCCTATGGTTATTATCATTCAGGGTTCTTTTGCGGGTATAAGCACTTTTCAGGGAACTTGGGGACATATCGAAGTAGCTATGGATTTAGCCAAGTGGATTGATGTTGAATGTCGCATTTGGGCTAACCGAGTTTTGGTGAAAGTTGTTCAAGGTGATGTTAAAGCCTTAACACCTGAAGCAGAATTAGCCATGAAAAAGTTGACCGATCTATGGGAACAGATTCGGCAACATGGGAAAGAAACCCGTCGGACTTTAACCGACGCTATTGCTGCTTACTTCAAAAGACATCCTGAATTAACTGAAACTTACAAAAGTGATGTTTGGTGGATGGCTACTAACGCAATGTATAACATTGTATTTGGTTTAGACGCAATGGAGTTAGAAAAGTTCTTAAACTGCGCGCGCCATAAATCTAGAGATTTTCTAGATCAAAAATGTCTTATGGCAATTGATCGGGCTGAAGCGGGAATTTGCCAACTGATAGACAACAGGGATATAGAACCATGCGACGCTGTTTTTCAGTATCGGGATTTCTTTGGAGTAACACAGATGTTCCCAAATAAAAAATTAGATCCCGTTGATTTTAATTAAATAACAACAAACCCCTAGCAGCAAGTGTTAGGGGTTTTTAATTTATATTTCTTTGGCATTAATTAATGTAGGCTGAATCCAGATAAGCTTAGAGTTTTGTAATTTCTCACCACATGGTTGGTTTCGCCAATGTCCACGCCGCCAATGAGTTATAGGACTTTCATGCGTGCCAGATTTCTCAACACAGTTTATGACTTTTGGTTTATTTGGAACATCTAATTTAATAAACGATCTAAGGTTTGAAGATTTATTTTTAGGCTTAAATCCCCTTTCTTGTTCCACATATTCAATAGACACATTTTGCTGTGTTTGTAAGAAGAGAAATAAGTTACAAACAAAGTCATCTATCTGTGTAAACACATCTAGTTCTTGCTGAATATCAGGGACTATTCTATATATACTCTTATTAAATTGAATTAGTCCTTCAGTAGCCACAATGTTAGTCGGATTACTGTCTTTGAGGGAACTATAGTTTAGGAAACTATAAAACAATGTAGGTAATTTAGGCGTTTCTACCTCACCATTTAAAGTTACTATTTGGGTATATGTATCTTGATTTATGCCTATACCATCTTTAAAGTTTTTGATATAGTCAGGCATATTAGCATCTGTACATATACCCGTTGGGTAAAAACTAAGCAAAAGATGAGTAACTTTAATCTGATTTTTTTGATCCTGAAAGATGTTTAGTTCATTAGGAAGTAGCACTAAACAAGAACTAAATACTTCCTGGACGTGGACTAACTCTTTTAAAGGATCTGTTTTTCTTAACAGATTAGTTAAATCAGTGCTTAGACAGTACACAGGGAAATGTGCAACATCTTTGCAAAATTTAACAAAGATGTTATGCCATATAAAGCATTGTAAATTAAAATTAGAATTTGTTTTGGGGCGTTCAAATATCCGAGTCAACATCTCAAATTGTCCTGCAATGTTTAACGCAGTTTCAGTAAAATTGCAATATTTTTTTGTTTCCTGAAACTGTCTCTTAGTTAATCCTCTATAAAGCTTAGTTTGCTTTATATTTTGTAGAATATTGTTAGTTTTCATCCTGATTCCTTTGTTTAAAATTGTTAAATTAAAAACCCCTAGCAGCAAGTTTTAGGGGTTTTTAGGACGTTATAAGCACTTAGCTAGGAACAATTTATCAGTTTCAATCCGTTTCAATCCGTTTCAACCCAACTCCCTATTAAGGGAGTATTTATATTTGTCTCAGTCTCTTATAAGCACTTAGACAAAAACAATTTATCAGATCGTTCTAGTCCGTTGTTATGTTTCAATCCAACTCACCCGAAAGTGAGTATTTACTGTGATCAACGCTTACAAGCACTTAGATAAAAACAATTTATCAGATCGTTCTAAGCCAGCACCGTAAGTATCAAGCATCACACTTTCTAGTAGTTCTGCCGCATAGATTAGTTTCTGTTTCCAATCGTCCCTAAAAACTATGTCTTTAGGAGTATTCATGGTTATTTTACCATGAGATACTATTTTATCAAAGGAAGATAAAACACAAGATATATCACTAGCAACATCAAAATATCCGTTATGTTGCTGGGGAATAGTACCAGCTTCTGCTGATCTGGGTTGATGATCATCATGGAACAGATAATCATCAATCTGAATATCTTCTACCGGTGCTTCCATGTACTCTAGTAACTTAGATTGCGCTTGTTGTTGTGCATCTAAGATGTTGTAACCTTGGAACTGACAAAATCTTTCAGCCTGTGCGTAAGTGGCTGTTCTGTGGATTAACACCCCTTTAACCACGATGATATATGGTTCTGTCAATCCATCCAGGCTGTCATCGTAGTCAATAATGGCAACTTCTTTTTCAACTTGTTTTAATTGGGGTTGTAAAGCCAAAATTTCTGTAATGCAATCGGCTTTACTGCGACGGCGTTGACAACCGATTTGATCACAGATTTTCCATAACTGGGTGCGAGTTTTGTGGGATAGTTGACGGAGTGTGTAGAAATGTGTCATGATAGTTGAACCTTTAATAGAGGTCTTAGAGAGTCGTCAGTCCTGACAAACGCGCGGCTCTCTTTGTATGATTAGAATATAAACTATATAGTTTACAGTTGTCAAGTAATAAGCTAAGATTTTAATAAATTTAATTTGGAGTCACTTACTGATGCCCGTGAAAGTTAGAAAAATCACAAAAACAGAAATAGATGTACCTAATCTACCTGAGCAAATAGCACAAGCAAGATTACAGTCTGGTAAGTCCGTTAAAGAGGTCTGCGATGAGATTAAAATTAGCCGAACTTTTTGGAATAGGCTGATATCTGGCAAGGAAGAATCAATAGCCTATCCTACAATCCAAAAATTTGAAAGATTTTTTGGCATTGACTTTGGTATTCAATTTGAGGAAGACTAAATATAATCACAGTGGCAAATAAAACAAAAAAGCCAGGATCATAATTAATCCTGGCTTTTTAGTATCCATTTTTTTACCGCCAAACAAACACCGTAGTCTTGTCGGCTTGAACTTCCCTGAACTCTTCCTGCCAATACTCAACAGGGAAGTAAGCCAAGAAATCGTGAAACTCATACCGAGTCAACAAACCCGGATAAGATGGACTTTCTAGCTCATCATGATCAATACCATCCAGGTGTATGGGAGTTAGTTTCAGAGCAGCGTTGCTCATCCCTAGTTCTTCCCTTAATGCCCGTTCAGCAGCAATAGCAGGTTCTTCATCAATGGTCATTTTCTCTGACAATTTATCAAACCCACGCTTACGGATGCGACCGTCTGTAAATTCTTGATGGTCTTCATAGAGGGTTAATTCACGATCTAAGCAGATCACCTTAACCCTAGCTACTTTTAAGCAGCGTATAGGCTTACTGTCTTCCCATATTATTTGGGATTCGCCAGATTTTATTTCATTCAGTAGCGACTGGAAACTTTTAGCTTGACCATGCCCGTATTTTTCTAGGGGCAAAACGTTTTTTAAATCATTCATTTTTCTAATCTCAACTCGATATCCTAATAGCCTTAGCGTTTGATTGATTTTTACCCATGTTTCAGGGTCTTTTTTCATCCACTTGGATAGACGGTGGTGAACCGTGTCCAGACTTTCTTTTGTCTGTAGTGAGATTTTTTGAGCAGCGTCGTAAGTGCTGTTGTAGCTGCTCAAAATGGTTTTGAGTTTTTGGGATAAGGTCATAATTTAAAATGTTACCTTTTTAGCTAATAAGCAATTATCAAAACTGTCACTATTAAATTGAAACAGTTTCTTTTTAATATTTGGATGATAAATCTTTTCAGGTATCTGATGAATAATTTTGTTTAATTCAGCTACTTGAAAATCAAAATAACGCCCATCACGCGTTATATCTAAATCACTAGAAGACGCATAAAGTTTCCCACAATCTTTTTCCTCAAAATTATATGGGCGGAGGAATGTAACTTTCTGAAACTCTAAAGTTTCAGAATATTTATGCCATGTGTTGTATTCATCTTTTATGCAGTCTTCACAATGAAGACTAAAAAATTCTTTCCGAAGTTTTCCCGTCTTACCGTTAGATTCATACCAGACTGACAAGTACGGGATAAAAACCACTAAAGCAATATCTTCAGGAAGATTTCTATCACAAGAAGACCTTTTGACTATTTCAATATTTGCAAACAGATTGAAATATTCTTCTACCTTGTTTTTTATTTCTACGAATTGAGGATACAGATCAATTTTGCTTAACAGCATAGTTTCTCCTTTGTTTAACTTCCTTTATAGATAATTTTCTCTATATTGTCAATATATAAATTAAATTTTTTTATAAAAAAAATCCCTAGTTGTTAGCTAGGGATTTTGTTTTTTTTATTTAGCTATCCAACTAGTTAAGTCGTCTGGGTCTAAGCCGTCTAGGGCTAGGTCTTCCAAAGCCTCCTGTATGGCTATTTGAGGATTTTCATCCTCACTGACTTTTCTAATCTGTAGCTTTTCACCATCATCAAAAGTGAGAGAAACTACATCTTCTGATTTGCAGCTAATGAAAACTGCTTTTTTTATACCTTTGTTAATCAATTCTTGAGGAATTGCAACATAGGTTGCACCTTCCTCAAAATGAGGGTCTAGGTAATTTTCACCGTATCTGCTTACTGAAGCAGATACACTAGATGAATCAAAATTGGAAATTTTTATTGCTGTTACGGTCATCTTGTTTTCCTTTTGTTTGTTGTTCTCTTAAATAATAGACTAATTTCTCTATAATGTCAATAGTCTAAAAATTATTTTATTGACATTATAGAGAAAAAGCTAAATACCCCATACTCTAACGCTGCTTTGATCACATTAAAAGAGTCAGCAGGTGCTAACTGTTTTAACTTCCCACCGCTACGGGGAATCAACCAAGCAGTAGGCTGGGAATAGATGTGGCACAATGCCTTTATAGGCTGCCATTCTTTACCAGTGGAGTCCTCAAGACTCCAATAAAATTCACCTGTTTCACCTTGGGCGATATCTAATTTTTCGGACTTCACCCACTTGAAACCGTTCTGACGAAGAATTTCATTCATGTCGGCACGGGTTTCTTTTTGTTTTCTATATCCGTTTTTAGCGGATAAACCAGATCCGCGAACCGTATTAGCTGCGAATTTAGCTAATACTTCAGCTTGATTGTTCATAGATTTTTCCAATTTTTCTAACTTACTTTCAAGAATAATAAGAGAGTCAATGAAATACTTTACACCTCTTGCAATCTCGCGCAAACACGCTGCGATCTGGTTTTTGATAGTGCGGATCTTGAAAGAAAGTGTAGTAGTCATCTGTTTCATCTCCGGTTTCCTTATGTAACTACTATAGATAAATTTCTCTATAGTGTCAAGTAGTTTTTTAAATAATTTTTTTCATAAAAAACCCGCCATTGCTGACGGGTTGATCTTAGCTTAACTACACGCTGTAATTAAATGTACTATCATCATAAGTATCTACTTGCTGCCACTCGCTCATTTGGAAACAATTGGCGCGGCGTTCTGCAAGTATCAAAGCCTTTCTAATGTCTTTGTGCATTAATTTAGGATCATGCACATTTGATCCATTAATTAGAACTTGAAACTTTTTAAATTTTCCATTCCAAACTACACCACAAAATCCATCTTTGTCCTGCGCTTCATACCACACCCCGTTTACAGGGTGGGATCTATCATTAAATCTAATAGTAGTTTTATCAGCAAACAAACCACTTAAACTCAATACTTGAGTTTTAAAGTCATTAAAAGTCATAATTTACTCCTTTTCCTCTTGCCAAATTACACTCTTTTTATTTGTATCTAATTCTAATTCATACACTTTGGCAATATGCCAAGTGCATGATAATGACTCTAATGCTGCTTGTCCAGCAGCTTCAAAGGTACTATAAGCACCTATGATGTTTTCTCCTTCGTAAGGTGTAAAGTCTGTTGCTAAATAAACGATCATGCAGCTTTCTCCTTACTCAAATCTATGCGTGTTTGTTGGCATCCGCTAAAGTATAAGTAACTTTTGCTGCTTATACTTTAGCGGATGCTGAACTACTACTCATCCATCATCCCGTTAGCAAATCCGTTCTCGTAGCCACGTTGGTATGACTCTTCTGCTTCCTTGGATGGAAAATCTGGAAAAGCTATATAGTCTTCATTTTCCCCGCGATCCCAATACCCGTTACTATAACCATCAGAAGCACCTCGCACAAACCAGCTATGCAACGGATGTGCAATATCTGAATAGTCATTCAAATCTAATTTTCTTATATTAATACTAGGTTCAAAATAAGCCGGGTAATTTGGGTCTGGGAAGGATTTTTCTTCTTTAGAAAACGGATATCTTGTTTCTATGTAAACGCTAGGATAAAAAATATGCCAGCGTACTTCACAAACTATATCGTTTTGTATACCTAAAAAACGTTGATCATCTACTTTCACAAAACGTTTTATAGGTTTTTTGACACCAAAAGACTGATATAATTTTTTGGATATTTCTTTTCTTAGCGATGCCGTTATCTTGGCATCTAAGTTTAATTGAAAATATGGTTTCCATTCTGGAACGGTTAAGAATGTTATTTTTTGGTTGTCTTTTAAGTTGAATTTTTTAGCTAATTCTTGTTTACGCATCATATTATTCTCCTAGTAATGTTTCCTGCTGAGTATTGAAAGGTCATCTTGGGTAGACGGGATTGCTCCCGTTTCGGCTTTATTTTTTACCAAAAATAATCTCCATAGCTTCTTCCATCTCGTATTTTTTTGCTTCGTCCCTTATTCTTTCTATAGTGTACTTATTCTCCTCAGAGATTAGCCAGTTCTGAAACTGATCACTTTTTATTGTTTCCAGTGCATCAAGTGTTTTAATTCTGATGTATCCAAACTGGGCTGATTGGTCGTGCCACCTTTTCTCGTCGCTTATAGGCATTGACAACTCAAAGATCAAACAGTTTTCACTTTTTGTTCCCAGTGCATCAGGTGTTTTACTGATGTGTCTAAATTGTACTGGGTAGTCGTGCGACTCTTTTTCGTCGCTTACAGCCTTAAACAACTCAGAAGTAAAATCCTCCCAAGTACAATAGCAAAGGATTTTGCTCATTTTAACCTCACTTATTTATCTAACTTGCCTCATCAGTACCCAAGTGGTAATCTTGAGTAGACGGGATCTAAGTCCCGTTTCGGCTTTACTTTAATCTCTACCACGTTGGTAGTCATTTGAACTACCTAGTGATGGTGTAGACCTTCCGGTCATTGTGGGATTGTATCTAGCTAAGGCTGAAATTAATTTGTACAAATACTCATCTGATACAGACATATCAGAGTTACCTAAACGGTTTACTTCGTAATTCATTGAAACTGTTTGTAAATTATCGTCATAGGTTATTTCTGGAATTTCAGCTTGTAATTCTTTGTCATCCCACTCAGTAGGCAACCATTGGGGATTTAGACTAATGTATCTTTCATTGCAAAGCTGGTATCTTTGTAAATCAGAGATGACTTGAGATAAAACGTTTGCAGGAATATATACTGTATTCATAACTTTTGTCTCCTTGCTTTTTTTCTTGTTTACCTTATGTTTATAACTATAACAGCTATTAAAATTAATGTCAAGCGTTTTTATAAAATAAATTTTTGACTTCCTTAAAATAGCTGTTAGACACCCAGCACAGATTTAATATAATCCGTAAAATAGAGTCAAGCAAGCCCCTTTCATGCGAATGAGGAAAAATAAGCAAATAAAAAACCACATCTTTAGTAAGTGTGGTTTTTTTGATTCTCATCCGATGACCTGAAAATAGTATTGTCTTGATTTTTTGACCCTGTTACACTCAAATGTACTAGGGTTGGACAATTGAACTAAAACTTCTTCTGATGTCTCGTAATTGTAAATACCATCATACTTAGATGGCGTGAACAGAGCTAGTGTTTTTTCTACTGTCACGCCCTTGATCCCTAATGTTTTACAGTAGGCTTTGAACTCTGTAAAGTTCATGCCGTCAATTGCGAAAGGGTCATTATCAAAGAGTTCTTTTACCTGCTGCATACCTTTATTTGCTAACTTTTTATTAATATAACAGCTATTAAATTTAATGTCAAGCAATTTATAAAATAAGTTTTCCTGTATAAAATCGCTCACCGGACTGGTAAGCGATCAAACTTTAAAAAATCTTAATTAGTGCCGTTTTAGCGTTTTTAGTATGTTTTGATATTCGCTCCATTATTTGACGTGCATCAGTTTGAGGCTCATAACTTTCATACTTAAGATAATTCTTAGGTAGAATTATATACATTAGAGGAAAAGCATATACCATTGCAGGTATGTGGTGAAAGATCGTCTCCTTTCCTGGATGTTCACTGAAATTTGTTTCCACGAACAAGTTAATATCTTCTAAAATATCAAATGTCTGTTTCTTTTCAATTTTTGTTATAGATTCAGAAGAGTTTATGAACTCCACAGCGATAACGTCTATTAGGTAGTCTCCTCTGATTATGGAGACATGAGCATTAGTTAAGTTAATGATTTCTTGATGAAACTCTTTAAGATATTGTTCTATTTTCATGCTAAACCTTTGTTTTTTTTAAATATAACAGATATTAAAACTAATGTCAGGTATTCTATAAAGTAAGTTTAATATATATAAATCGCTCACCGAATTGGCAAGCGATCACACTAAGAATTTTCCAGATAACTCACAAGTTTTGCAAAACAAATTTTACCCAACCGTCTTAATGTGCATAACTTAAACTCTTGGTTGGTTGCTTCTGCGATCAAGATAGCACAACAACCAAATAGTTGATAAAACTTGACTTCTGAAATTATTGTAATCTCTTCAGGTATCTGTACATTAGCTTTTAGTGCATTTAATGTTGATTGTCCTGGATATCCTAAAACTGCTAAGATTTCTAGGACTAAATAATCAACCGCCCAGGCATAAGTAGCTTTATGACTGCTTTCAAAGTCTAATATAAATGCAGCAACAGAATAATTATGATCCTGAATGGTTGTCTCTGATGTGATCTTAGGATTAGTTGCTAGGAAGTTTTCAAACTTAGTTATGATCTCATTGCTAATATTTAGTTTGTCTTCTTTAGGTACTGGTAACTTACCACCCCTATTATAAATCTCACCATATTTCTCATCTAAGTAGTCAGCTATCATAAAAAAACATTCCTCACCTAGTGTGGTAATCATGTTTAATTTAGCTTTTTTATTAGTATCAAATTTATGGGAAATGTTGCCATAAATATTCCCATAAATAAAAAATCCAACTACACTAAAGAATTTTTTTAGACTTACTGTAGACTCTAAGATATTTCCAGTGTAAAGACTCTCACCTGTAATATTTTCCCACAGTGTAATCTTTTCATGCTTTTGTTGAGTGGCGTGGGGATGCCCAAACCATCTAAGTAACTGCTCTAAAAAGTAGGAACATTCCAGGCGTTGTACTTGTCTATTATCATCATCAGGAAAGGCAAACTTAAATAAATCATAATCAAAATAAGTTGATGCTTTGACTCTATAAGTATGCTTAATAATTATAAAATTATCACAGGGTTTATGCTTAAGCATACTTTGAATGTGTGCAACGCCTAACTGTAATTCCGCTTTTTCTAAGTTGATGTTCATTATTTTTTCTTAGTAGTTTTTGTTGGTTTTGCAGTCATAGCTAATCTGGCAAATTGTGCCAGCATATAACTTTCAGCTAAGTTATCCGAAGCTTCTTTTGTTCCATCACGTTTGTTAGTCCAGGCATTATCAGGAATTACTAAACCCATGTTTAGGGCTGTAATAACGGACTTCTTTTTATTGGCATCAAGTCCAAAAGGTTTTTTCCAGACTTGTACATCAATACTCGCTATTTCTATTGTTGGTTCAGCTTGGATTTGAGCAATTAAATTCAAACAAGATCCAAAAGTCTGTATACCTTTTGCACCTTTGTAAGTGTTGTTAGTTGCGTTGCTTGAACTCCTAACTTTTTCGGCAACCATGATAATTTTAGGAAACTTTCTTAACTCATCCATGACTGCACAAATGTTGATCATGGAATTGCCATAATCTTTGAGTTTGATTAGTGGCAACTTAAATAATAATTCAGTGCCACCGTCTTTATTTAGAATTACTATCCAACTATCTTGTACCTGTGAATCAAAGCCACCATAAAATGTGTCCATGTTGTTTTATATGAAAAGATAAAATAATAGTAGCATTATTATATCAATTGTACAAATACAAAAAAAACCGCAAGTATTAAAACTTACGGTTAAAAAGACTAATTGGAAGATTTTAAAAAGCTGGGGCTAATTGCTTAACGTCAATTGTTGCGGAGTCAGCCGCTAATAACTGTGGTAGTCTAAAGTTGATATACTTTTGACCTGCATCGAGGTTGGTAAACACACGACCTTTAGGACTGTAGCCATTGGCTACTTTTTCTATTGCTTCTAAGGTCATTAACGCTTTTCCGCCCATACCTTTGCCAGCAATGGCTAATAGTGGACTTGCACCATCACCCATGTTAATAATAGCTTTACCAAAGAATGACCCTTTTGATGCACTAACAAAAAATACGGATTTATCAGTAAGACTTACTGCACGGAATTTCCAGTTCTGGATTCTGGTTTTTTCGCCAGAATCTTTCTTGGTAATCTCCTCGTCTTGCCATTCAATTTGGGAAATTTCATAAGCCCCCAAGGGTAACTCTTTTATTTTAGCATATTGGAACGCTTCACCAACTTTGCCGACGTAAGGTGAGGACACTATAGCTTTATAAAGGTCTTCTAGTTCGCCATTGGAACTATTGAAAATTTCAACAAGCTTTTGCTGCGCGTTTTCATGATCGCGGCTGTAAGCTAAAACGAATGACAACATTTTGCTGTTGTCTTTAGCTCGGACAATCTTAGTTGGGTCTTTCTCACTAAGCTTAATCTGGTTCAAATTAAATGTAAACCCTGCAAAGTGCTTGACTGATTTATCAGCCTGTTGAACCTCAAAGACTGAATCTTCTATAGAACAGCTTACGCTTTCCATGACTTCGTAAACAGAAGCTAAGTCTAGTTTCCAATCACCTAAAATAAAGTAAAGTTGGTTATTACCGTCGGCATCTTTGTCTAACTTGAAAGACGGAGAAAGTGCATATTTAACTTGCATCTCCTTATCTAAGGAGAATTTCAGGACTTCAACATCATCCTGAATTTTAAAAACATCTGCCAAAGCTACAATACTAGCTGCACCTAAACCTGGTGCTGTTCTTAAATCAGCTAATTTCAAGCCATAAATACCAGGCTTAAAATTATCATAATCAAAATTGTCAAAAAGAATGGTGTCGTAGTCGCGGAATGTTTCAGAAGATAATAACATAAGTTTTTGCTTTGATTTGAGAGAAGGATTTTAGAAAAAGTTTGGATTGATATGTGGATAATTGTTTTATCCCATATTTTTATAATAGCAGCCTTATTTTATAATGTCAAGTAAAATACTCGACTTTCTATAAAATATTTTTAGGCGACTTGACGGATTTTGGTGTTCTCTCTCATGTATCTATCGTTAAATTCTATACAGCGTATCCCAAACTCTTCCCGCAAGTCTCTAAAAACTTTTTTGTTGGATTCTTTACCATACTTTAACCAAAGAAAGTGACGATATTTTAAGTAGTTTCCATAAGTGGGATTTTCCCCAAAGATTGCGTGTTTCTTCCATTCTCGATCAACGTCTAGACGTTGGCTGTACATTTTACACATCTGCTCATAAGCCCATCCTGGCGCAAAATTCTTAACTAATACACCAATTTTAAGCAGATTACGGTAAATATCCCTCTGACTTAAACCACCACTGCTAGATATTTCTAAAAATTTAATACCCTCGGTTGATTGGTTTTCTGCCATTTCTCGCAGTTTTTTCAATGCACGATCCGCAGCTTTGATTGTCTCACCATCCCGTAAGAATTTACTGGCTACGCCTTCAAAATGTTGGATCTGAGAATATACTACGTGATTATGTAAATTAAGCGTTTCAGCTAGTTCTACCAGTTTGTATGTTTGCAGTTGTAGTTTTTCTATGGGTAACGGGTCATTTTTAAATACAAAACCACTGATTGCGCTTTTAAGCGATATTAAACATCTGTTTAAATCTAATTTTTGGTTTTGATCCTTAATTGGTAATTTATTGCACTGGTCAGTTATCTGTTGATGATGTGTTTGCAACTCTTTTAAAAGTTCATCATCAATGTTAAAATATCCTTCACTATTCGCCCAAGCTAATAGGCGTTGTGTTAACTCGTCTAATTCCTCTTCTGCTGTTTTTTCCTTAGCCTTTGGTAATTCCTCACCACAAATGTAGCAATTTTTCATTGCGCGTCCGTTCACTGTCCCACAATGCTCACAGATTTTACCCTCTTTAGGAGTCGGAATAATACATTTAGGATCTGTTAGATCCCATGTTGTGATCATGTCTGGCAGTGCATCAGCAAAGTAAGGATTTGAGCATAAATCAAACACGTTACAATGGGTTTTACCTGTTTTAGTGGATGGTCTTAAACCACGCCCAAATATTTGTATGAACAGCGCGTATCCTGCCATACTAAATGTTCTTAAGAGAACAATATTTTCTACACTTGGTTCGTCAAATCCAATGGCTAAACAAGTGACTGTAAATAGGATTGCTTTACGTTCTCTAAATTTGCTAAATGCGTCTACTCGCTCTGTTTGAGGTGTGTTGTCACAAACTAATATTAGTTCTTTATTAATACCAGCTTGTTTCATCTTGTCTCTAAAATAATCCATATATTTTAGAGCAATATTTTTTCTACCAAAAAAGAAAATAGTCTGTTGCTCAAACACAGATCCTAGTTGTCTTCCACTATCTAAATGTGCGCTTGGATTATGCAAATATTCCCAAGAATCTCTAGGACTAAACATTTTATCTAGAATAGCTAATTCTTCAGCTTCACTAAAGTCTGTTGATCTTAATGCTTGTTTCCTTTCTAATACGCCTAACGGATAATAAAAATAAGGACAATTAAAACTAGTTTCTATTAGTTCCTTAGTTGTCACTACCTGGTAATGTTTCACACCTTGGGGATATTCTGCACCATCACCTCGCCAGGGTGTCGCTGTCAACAATACTTCGTTAGCTTCTTTATTGTGCTTATACTCAGATAATTTTGATTGTAATTCCTTTCTGAAATAGGACAAATGGGATTCATCAAAAAAGATGATTTTAAATGGTAAATCTGGGAATCCTCTAGACTCTATTGTTTGCGCCATAGCGACTACTACCTTGATGTTTGAGTAGTCTTTAGTGTTAGGTTTACCACCTGCATAATAGGCTATTTCAGATTTAGGAAAATGTTTTAATTGGCAAAATTGATCATAAAGTTCTTTGACAGATTGAATGTATGGGTTTTTACCTTCGGGGTCTTGAGCAATGACCATTTCATACATTTTTTTAGTCCCTTTAAATCCTTTACAGATTAAAGTAGTCACAAATTGATCTAGTAGGGAAGTATAGGGAACTATGATCAAACTTTTGTAATTATTTTGGTGGAGTAGCCAGCTAATTTGTGCTGCGATCACAGTCTTACCTGCACCGCACCCAGCGATTAAACTTGCTCTTTTATGTGGTGTTTGTCCCCAAAATACTTCTGAACAATGATCAATAGCTTGATCTTGATAGCCTCTTGTTTGTAGTGTTAATTGTGTCATTTTATCTTTTTATCCTTTATTAGTCTGTACATGAACATGAATCTTGAATTTCAGTAGCTTGTGGTTCTCTTTTATTTGTTGAAAATCTTTCATAGATGGGTATATCACTAAATGTCCTATTTAACTCAATCTCTTTCCAATGCCACCAAAAAAACCTAGCTGGGTTTTCTTTAAACTGCTTTTCTAATTCTTCTGCACGGTGAAAAAAACAGTAGTCGCAATTACTAATTTCCGGAAAACAAAATTCAGGATGTTTTTGCCAATAATCTAAAATATCTTGTTTTACAATCCTATCTGTGTAAAGTGGAAACTGTTTGAACCGCCAATCAGCAGATTTTAACCATCTATGTTTACCTTTGAAACGTCCCTCAATATCACATCTGTGAGAAAATTCTATAGGTTCACAACCACCAGAATTAGACCAATCCAATCCTTTAGTTTCTTTACTGTACTTTGCTCCTAAATTTTTAAAAACTCGTTGACTCTCATCAAACCTAAAACCTATATTCATCTCTACGGGAGTTCTAATAGAGAGAGAGTTATCAGAGTTTAGTACAGGATTTAACAGGTTAAAGTAGCAGTATTCAAATATAGGTTTTAGCTTCATTTCTACTGTACAGAACCTAGTTCTTCTATTTGGTAAGGCAGGATAGCTGTCTATTATTTGATCAAAAGTTTTATTAGATGCTACAAATTTTATTTCTTTACCTAACTTTTGCTCTAGGAGTAGTACAGATTTTAAAGTATTATCTAACTCTCTAGATGCTACAAAATGTGGTATCCGGTTTTGCATCTCTCTGATTAATCCTTTATCTTTGGGAACGGCAAAAGGATCATCGGTAAGAACCACAGCAAATAAGTTTATATCGGTTGGGTAGTGCAAAGCCATATAAGCTGATGTCCTGCCACCACTAATACTAGAAACAGTTTGATTTGCTAAACCTTTAGTGTTAGATAGTATTTGATCTGCCTGTTGTTCATTAGTTAATTGCGTCATTTTATTTCATTCCTAAGATTACATAATCTTTATCTAATCCAAACTGACCACCTTCTAAAATGTAGGTGATCTTTGCTGTGTGTGTTCTGCCTGTTGTTAGATAATGTTTTGTCTGATTAATAGGATCTAACTCAAAATTAATCTCATCAACTTCAATCAAATTAAGCGTGTCGCCTACTTTATAATCACGATCATTCTTACGAAGTTCAAAAGTTTTATTACCTGCTAATACTTCTATGAAATAGCAAAACCAGGTTTTTAAATTATGTGTTGTCATTAATTACCTCTTAAAATTTCTATTGCTTCTAACATTGTTATCTTGTCTGCTTTTAATTTGTCCCTAACTTTATTAGCTAGGGATCTATTTGTAGCTGAACCTAAACATTTTCCGTAGTGTTCGCCAGGCTCAACTACAAAAATATTTATTCTGTTATCGTAGCCTTGGGACTGTGTTGTAACTCTCATTTTAGGTTTTGTGGTAGTCAAACTCATCTTTAATTGCTTCATAAATGTCAAAATATTCCTGTGTCGTTAGTTCCCTTTGCAAATTATTTCTACAATCTGAAAAGCATATTGATAAGAAAAACAGAAAAAATTCTTTATTCCAAACTTTTGTATGATTCAATGATGAAAAACTTGGGACTAGCGTGGTAAGCATCACGAAGTCATAAAAAGACAATTTATTATCTAAATCCAAGTCACTGTTTAGATAATATTGGTAAATAGGCATAAAAGGATTATCTTGCATTGTTTTTTTTCCTAATTAAAAAACGTTGATTCTTGCTTTTGCTCTACTGTCTGCTACATAGTTTGATCTATTCATAGCATCAAAATCTTTATTCCTTTGATATTGTAAGTCTGTTGTCCATGCTTTATAAATTGTCCAGAAGCTTGTACCCTGTGCGCCATAGGCATTAATACAATACCCATGACGAACTGGATCAACTAGACTATTAAACTTATTAAGGCGTAACTGCGCTATTTTCCAAGCTTTAGAATGTCTTTCACCTGAAGCAGATAAGGCTTTTTCTAACTCAGATTGCTTTTTATAATAGGCTGTTTTGAAGTCATAATCTATGAAGTTAATCCAGTTGTATCTTGACCCGTTGTCGTCATCATCAGGATCAAAAACTAAACATTCCCATACTTTCCATTCTTTACCATCTTCATCTAATACCATTTGCATCTTAGATTGTTCAACTATTAAAGTTGATGCTGTCTGGTATAAAACATAATCATGCCCAGTTTGAGGATCTTCCCGCTTAACTGTTCCCCAAGTAATTAACATTTCTTCAGGTACTACGCATTGTACATTTGCGTAGGGAACGACTAAATTACGGACAATTCTATTGTATTTATCAATGGTTATTTTACGCCATGTAATCAGTCTAGTGTAATCATACTGTCTTGTCTGTATCATCCTATCAACTTGTCTTGCAAAGCTTTCTAATGCTAACTTTTCTGTGTCATATACAAAATATCCATAGCCATGATCGTTTTCTGGTACAGACTCAGGAAATTCGGCTAGAGGATTATAATATTTGTCTTTTGTTATAACCGCCTGTAAACTTGCCTGAATGACTTTGTAGATATAACTATCTTCTGAATATCTTTCAGTTTTTGTTAACTGGTAAAAGTTATTTCCTACAAAATTTACAGCCTCAATTAGATAGTCTCCTACTGGTTTTAGTTGCCATTGATCCATTAAAACAAGTATTTTACAACTATCTTTTAACTTAGTTACTATTTGCCGGAACTGTGAACGATTAATCATTGATGCTTCTTCAATGATCAATAAGTCATACATTTCTAATGATACTTTCTCTTCTTCTAATTCACCGTACTCGTTTCTAGTGTATTTGCGCTCTGAAACAAATACCTGTTTACCATCACTGCCAATGATAGGTTTTAATCCTAATGCGGAAGCTACGGTAGTAACAGAAATGGCTCTAACACCTCTAAGAGCCTTTTTTAATGTTTTGCACGCTGAGTTAGTGGGAGCGATTGCGCCTATCTTACCCTTATATCCCTTTTGCCATAACTGGATTAGTGCATATTTAACAGCAAAAGTTTTACCTGTGCCGCCCATGCCATAGAAGGCATACACACGTCTGCTAGAATTACCCATAAACTGTAAAAATTCATGTACGGCCTCGGACTGTTGCCAGTTAAGACGGATGCCCTTATCTAATGCAGCTACCATCAGTTCACCTCTAAAATAGATTAAATATTTTACTTGACATTTTATTATAATACTACTATTATTTTAAAGTCAACTTCAAACAAGGACATATTTTATCATGGCTTTCCAAGACTTTATTTCTGGTAAAGTTTCAGAAAAAGCAGCACTTGAGGCTGCTTTAGTTCGTGTAATCACTGAGTTACAAGCAGCCAATAACGCTGCACCTGCTGTGGATGACGCGGTAAATAAAATAAAAGGACTAATATCTGTTTTACAATCTAGTCCGGCGTCGGTTGTGGACGCTGCTAAAGAAGCGATCCGCGATGCTTGTGGGGATATTTCCCTACTGCCACAAAATAAGGAAGTTTCTACTCTAGTAGTGCCTCGGTTTGTAGTTGAAACTAACTCACCTGTTTTATCTGACTTGCTAGGTGAAACAGAAAGCAATACAGATACCCGTGTTACAGTAGATGTAACTACTACTACATCTGCTAATGAGATTTTACCTTCTTCCTTCACATCTACAAGTAATGATAAGGATACAACAGAAGAAAGTAGTAAACCAAAACGACGGACACAAGCGGGATTTAACCGCAAGGTTGAAGAGTGGACTAAAAAACTAAATAACTTGACCACAGATAACTATGAATCTGTGATTGCTACTGTTGATGATGAGTTTAAATACTGGACTAATGGGACTAAGTTTGAATCTGAATTAATAAGTGAAAAGCTGCAAGATTCTATTGCTTATTGGGCATCCTTAGATCAACCCGAATCTGAATCTAAAGAGATTATAGAAGATGACGTACCTGTAACAGCTAGTAGTGATGTTGTAGAAACTGATACAAACGAAACTACTGTAGATTTGTCTAGCTTTAATGTAGAAGAAACTACAGAAGATATTCAAATTGCAGAAGAAATAACCGAAAATACTACAACTGAAGAATTAACCGATGAAAGTCTAGTTTTAGAATCAGCCGCGACTACAACAGAACAAAAGTTTTTAGATAGACTAAAAACTGACAACCTAAGTGAAGCTGGCTTAAGCGATTTGCAAGAAGAAATAAGAGAATTTTATGGTTCTGGACACATACCCCAAGAACTACTAGATGCTACTATTGTAGCTTGGGAACGCTTAAACAATGATGATGACTTAGATAATGACAGCGTAGAAACTGAAGTGTTTGAATCCGAGTCTAATAATGATTCTGAGGATATAGAAGAATACCAAGACGATACTATCTCAGATGATATCTATGATGGTGACATTCCTGACGGTGAGGAATTAACTGAAGAAACAGATCAACCGACTGAAAATCCTGAAGATATTGCACAAAATAAAATAGTTGCTGATAATTTATCCTGGCAAAATAGCATTTTAACCAATTGTGAAACATGGGAAGAATTAGAAGAATGGGATAGATTTATAGCTAACGCTGTGAATAAAAACCCTGATTCTGTATTGCCTGAAACGTTCACAGCTTTAGATACTACGCGATCTAAGTTAGAAGCTAGAGATGCACAACAAGCTAAAACTGTAGACGTAGACTCTTTAACACAAGCTTGGGTAAATCGTGCGGAATTAGCTTTTGATCTAGAGGAAATTCAAACGATTTACAATGAAATCAAAGATGAAATAAAAGTTTCAGGGATTAATCCTAGTATGGCTTTAATTAAGGCTTTAGATGCGGCTAATGCTAGATTGACTCCAGTAGCTCCAGTAGTGACAAAAAAACCGGAAATCAGTGATGAAGACATCGCGGATGCCAAAGCCTGTATTAATAATCAGTGGTCTACACCATCTGAACCAACAATAGAAGTTCCAAGTACCACTACTAAGAAAAACCCGTTTGCAGGTAGAAAATCTAGCGGAGGTAAGATTACCGTAGAGGTTGAATTACAGGGTTTACAACAGACCCAAGATACTTCGGATTCAATAACAATAAATAGCATCAATACATCTGGTGTTTTTGAGTTTCAAACATTAGACGGACAACCTGAAAAACATCACAGATTTGATTCTCGCTACATACTAGATCCTGGTACTAAGCTATTTGAGCCTAGCACGAAGTATGTGTTTGAAGTGGCTACTTGGGAAGAAGTAATGAGTCTTAATCCTCTTATTGCCGAAAACCCAAGCAAATTACCTTTAAAATCTTTACATAATCCTAAACGAAACTACGGTAAGGATGCGGACAAGACTGATGTTTTTGTGATTGTTAGTGATGAACAAGCGGATCAATTTGTACAAGAATACCGTGCTACTCTTGTACAAATAGAGAGTGATCCTAATCCTACAATTGGTAGCTAGAATTATGGGAGTTCCTAATAACTCCCATTTTTTAATAAACATTTTTTAAATTGACTAAGAAAAATGAGAATAGATCAAATTTTAGGCAGTGACAAACTTACACAATCCGAGCGAGAATTTTTACACTCCATTTTATATAAGACTTGGAGTATGGCAGAATCTAATAGGGTACAACAAATCGGCAGACAAATATTAAGAAGAGAGAAGAAAAATGCAAACATTACAGGGTAATATTTTAGATATTACTGACGGCGTAATTTGCCACCAAGTGAACTGTAAAGGTGTCTTTAATACTGGGTTAGCTAGACAGATTAGAGACAAATATCCTCTGGCTTATCGACATTATATTGAAGTGCATAACAAAACGGGTTTACATTTAGGTAAACCTTTTTATGGTTGGGTATCTGATAAGATTATTATTTATCACTTACCCGCACAATATAGTTTTGGAAGAACAGGACTACATACGGACTATAATGCTTTGAGGGAATGTTTAGAAACCGTTGCCTTAAAGTTAGTTGATCTGCCTGAAATGCCTGTTTATATACCCTATAATATGGGTTGTGGTTTGGGTGGTGGTGATTGGGAAATAGTATCTGGAATCATTGAGGAAACTTTACCAGATGCAATAATTGTGAAACTTTAAAAGAACACTGACAAATGAAACATTACGGAATACCTCAAACAAGAGACAAAAGTTATGGCGTTGCTGCCTGTCTTACCCTACGGCTAACTAAAGTCTAGACCTGTTAGTGTCTTATATTTTTACTCAAAGATGCAGCAGACGTGCTTAATGCACGACATCTCGTTACCTCTATGGTCGTGGCAATCCCGGTAAAGACGTTCTGAATACCAAAAAATATTTTTTGGCGAAGACTCCTTAAGGGGTCTTTGTTATATGTTGTTATCTTTACATAATTTGAGTAAGTATTTAGTAGTAACTTCTTTTATAAATGTATATGCTAGTCAGTAAACTATATATTTTAATAAACCTGCTTAGTGTTTAAGCAGGTTTTCACATAAAAACTATAATGCAACATTAATCAATCTAACAAATAATGATTAAAACCATGCTCCTTGACGCGCCGTGCAAGTTTTAAAAATGATTCTTTGTATTCATTGCACATAACACCAACTGATGCAGCCGTGCTGTACATCAAATAAACATATTGCGCTTTTCTTTCTTCCAGGCTTGATGTTTCCCTATTAATACTATTAAGCCTTGCTGCTATGTATTCTTCTATGGTGTACTTAGAAAACATACTACACGCTATCATCCCGTCCCGTCTTATTTGTCCTTTGCTTTTTCTAGTGTAAACTGCGTCGTCTTTTTCATTTTCAAAAAGGCGAGACAACAATAATTCATAATGTATAAATTGTTCTTCTGTAGGGATAAACAGATCAACTTCTGCTTTACTAGGGGAACTGTTTAAAAGTATTGACGCTGTTATGGTTAAGGCAATAGTAGCAATATTTTTCATGGTGTGTCCTTTGTTGTATACTGTTGGATAGTATCATAATCTCTAGTGTAGTGACAATTACTAATTAAGCTGATTAAAGATTAAAAACGATAAGTAGTTTTTATATATACCTTGTCAGGTTAATTAGCTGTTTTTAATTGATACAGAAAATGTTTTATGGAATTGTGAAGGAGTCCATATTATTGTGTGTTATATTAAATAAAATAATTTAGAACAAAGGTAAGAGGATTAATAGTCAACATGGAGAACTGTCAAAAATTACAAGCATCTAGAAAAATGCCAAGTAGATCAAAAATAATAGATTACTGGGTTGATGGTGCAGGTGCAGACATCTTAAATAGTCACGGTATTGAATTATATAATGAGACTGACTATGAAAATTGTTTTGCTTGTGGTGATGGCTTAATGGTAGAAAGATGTCATATTTTAGCTAAGTGTGAAGGCGGTTCAGATACAGTTGATAATTTACATTTACTTTGTTCAAGTTGTCATAAAAAGTCGGAATACTTTTCAGGAGAAACATATTGGAAGTGGTTGTCTAATGAGAATATAAATAATTCAAAATTCCCGTCGCAACACACGATAGAAAGAATGGTTTTAAAAGGGTTTGATTGTGCAACATTTTTTAAGTTTATAGAAGCTGACAATATCATAATGGGGCACGAGTATATATCTCAGTTTTTAAAAAACTATCCAATTGAAAAACTTTTTGCTGTTGTTTTGAAAACAAGGGGACTGAATATTGATCATCAACAGATCGCTTGTATTAATGCCTTATCATTACCTTGTGACGATTCAATGCTGTCTGTTACAAAAATTTTAGAAGTATTTAACACTTACAAGGAAGCTATACTTTTTAGTTGTCAGTACATCCCTAATACTGTTGTTAATCCCATAGCACCAATGAGAGCTTTACTAGCTAAAGCCTATTATTATGAAGACAGGTCAAAGTTAGAAGAGTTTCTTAGAATATATGCTACAGGTCACGTTAAACACGCATCTGAAGATACCGCAGCGATCGCTCTAAGGAATAGCTGGCAAAAAATGAAAGAAAACGATACTGCCACAATGACTTATGCAAGAAGAATTGACTGGTATCTTAAATGTCAACTAGCATTATCCCATTTCCTAAAAGGTCGGGATATCAAAAATCTTCAAAAAACTAAAGCTGTCTTTGACCATTATCCATTACCAGGAATACAGAAGGAAACGGCAGACGTGATTAAGAGACTAAAACACTTTAATAGATAGCTTACAGAAAGTTTTAATACTACTAAAACCCGCTTAAATGCCTAAGCGGGTTTTTTTATTGATTGTTGGTTGCATTTTACTTTTATATGTTATGCTAGGTAAAATAATTTAGAACAAAGGTAGACACCATGTTACAAATACACTCTCTTGAGGAATTATATTCATATTTAACAAGACATAAATATAGAGCATATAAAAATTATTACTCTATAGATAAACTTGCTAAGGATATTTGTAAGCAAGCTGATAACATATTAGAGCTAATTAAAGAATATGGGATAGATGAATCTAGACACACAAATGAACTTCTTGGCTATAGTGAATCTGAGGCGTTAAAACTAGCAATAAAAGAAAATCCAAAAGGTTGGTTTAACACAAGAACAATGGAATTACATGATATTTATATAGATATTATGTTTACAATGATACAGCAAATTCTAAATAAAGAAAGTTACAGGTTTATTACTGTAACTGTTAAATTGTTAGAAAATTTGTTAATAAATAATAAATCTTATATATCTTGTGAGATTCCATTCAAAAATGCTTTTATCCCTTTACCAATCAATAATCAGTTAGGTGTGCGTTGGATAAATATAAAAATATATGATAGTAGTGACGATAATTTTCTTAATGAAACATTAGGGGGTTGGATTGAAGTATATTATGACGCAAAGCACGCGCTTGGTATGCCCTATGGGGATGAAAAAAATAGTATATTTAATTATGGGAATTATGATCGTACAGCACCAGAGAGTGTAAAAAGAGAGCGTTGGCGTAATGAAGACAATCTAACTAAAGAAAGGGCTTTTATTTTCCTTTGGTGGTGCTGTGACACCAATGGACACTTTTTGTCTGATTGGACTTGCTTGGATAAGTTAAGAAATGATAACGTTGAAGAGTATAGACAAAGAATAGCGTCAAGGCATCAAAATTATAAAGACTCCAATATTGACTGGAATAAGTTAGATGAAATAAACAATTTTGTTATAAACTTTATTGGCTACCTTACAGAACCAAGTCAAATAGTCTATGCACCACAACCTGAAACAATAGAACCTACTAGGAAAATGAAAGCCAGTGAGAAGCTAAACCTCAAAAGCTATACTTTCCTAGACGTAAAACCTGAAGTAATCATCAAAAAAGAACCCATAGGGACTCACAAAAGCTCTGAACCACATTTAAGAAGAGGACACTACAGACGGCAACGCTACGGTAAAGGATTAGAACAGGAAAAGCTAATTTTTATTCCTGAGTTAAAAGTTAATGATCCTAAATAATCAATATAATCCCGCTTAAACATTTAGGCGGGTTTTTTATTGCCCTAAAAAAGTTTACTAAAAATTACAAAATTTTTTTATTCATACACAGTAAGGGTTTC
>JACCDY010931840.1_pt1 | contig 42527 bp, 49 predicted proteins | sample 7446391 | NCBI WGS metagenome assembly JACCDY01 (sample SAMN15323451, study PRJNA562643) | freshwater metagenome | isolation source: river surface water | place: USA:Blue River Watershed | collected 2017-08-18
CGCGCGACGCCTTTGAGCGTGCGTACTTCGAGTACCACCTCACGCAAGAGAATGGCTCCATGACGCGCGTGGCCGATAAAACAGGCTTAGAGCGCACGCATTTGTACCGCAAGCTCAAACAGCTAGGAGTTGACCTTTCTAAGGCGAAGAAGGCCAGTTAAGCGCTGGTACTGTGCTACAATTGCCGTCTCGGCCCGGTAGCTCAGTTGGTAGAGCAGCGGATTGAAAATCCGCGTGTCGGCAGTTCGATTCTGCCCCAGGCCACCATTTTTATCAATCGAATCAAGCACTTAGAGAAATCTAGGTGCTTTTTTTTGCCCAAAATTTGCACTACACACCCACTACACAGTTTTTGACTTCAAAAACATAAAGCTGTAGGCTACGCACTGAGGCGCTGAGAATCAGCCCCAAAGCATGGAAAACAGCGTTTTGAGCGAAAAAAAAGCGACAACCCACACACTGATTGAAAACCAGCTGACCATTGCCAAGCGGGACGAGAGCAGGGTCTGGCAATGTAGGTTGAAGATAGGTGGCGTTTGGCAGCGAATCAGCACGGGTGAGCGGGATTTACGCAAGGCCAAGAAGCGGGCGCATGAGCTGCTGATTGAGGCCAACGTCAGGGTACGGCTCAATCACACCCCAGTCACAAGACGTTTTACAGATGTTGCCAAGCTGGCCATCAAACGTATGGACGATGAAGTAGCTGCTGGCGCGGGAAAGGCTATCTACGAGGACTACAAGTTAATCATCAACCGTTATTGCATCCCAAAGCTCGGTAGCTACCTGATAGACAACATTGATTACAAAGCGTTAGAAGAGTTTGAGAAGAAGCGCAATGACATGATGGGTAGGGTGCCAACTAAGAGCACGGTGCTTAACCACAACGCTGCCCTAAACCGTGTATTTGATGAAGCGGTCCTGCGTGGGTTCCTGCTGGAGAGCACCAGACCCAAGCTCTTGGTCAAAGGCCGCAAGACAGAACGCCGACCTTGCTTTAGCTTGGAAGAGACACGAGCGGTGCTGGGCAACTTTGCTGAGTGGATCAAACGAGGTCGAGCTGACACCGTGCCCATCAGGGCGTTGCTGGAAAACTATGTGCAGATGCTGTTGGACACGGGCGCACGACCCGGAGACGAGTTGCTGACTCTCACATGGGGGCAGATCGAATTTCGCCCTGATCCCAAGTTTGTCCACAAGGGCAAGGATGAACTGGGTGATGACGACTATGAGATTGAGTACAACGTAGCCTATGTGGTCAAGATTCAAAACAGCAAGACTCATGCACGTAACGCAATTGGCAAACGACTGACTGGACGTGCGTTGCGAGCCATTGCTAGAAGGAACTACGACGTTGGCTTGATGGATGCACTGAAGAAAAAGAAAAAAGAGCCTATCTTTGTTTACCGTGAATGGCTGAATGAAGAGGACGTGGAAGCAGGTAAGAAGGCTCAACTGGTTGCACCCACAAGTTTCAACCGCTTGTTCCACTCATACCTTGAAGAACACAACTTGTTGGTTGACCCCGTGACAGGGAAAGAGCGGCCTTTCTACAGCCTGCGTCACACCTACGCCACTCAAGCACTGATTAACAACACTTACCCAATTCACACATTGGCAAAACAGATGGGCAACTCGGTCAAGATGATTGAGGCGCACTACAGCCACTTGACACCTGAACGTGCAATCGACCAAATGCGTAATGACTACATGCTGGAGTTGATTGAGTCACGACCTGTAATTGAAGACTCGTACAAGTTTGACGAGACCAAGGCCAAGAAGCAGCGCAAACCACGCAAAAAGAAAGATGCTGGCGCTGCAAAAGATTAGCTAACTATTTGCACGAGAACAGCCGACCCGCGCATGTCTGAACTTGCTGGGTGCTGGGGTAGCAGGCAGAGGTGGTCGTGCGTTGAGGGCTGTTTTCCAAGCTACCAGACGCGAGTTCAAATCTCGTTTACTCCACCATTTGCATATTGAGAGAAACACTCTCTCAGTTTTTAATAACCCCGCAGAGGCCCTGTCTCTGCGGGGTTTCGCCGTTTTTGGGTGTTGTCTTCGTCCTAAAAAGACGCCGTGAATAACACCATTTTGGGCTGTTTTTACTCTCCATTCTCCAAAACTTGTGGACTTGAGAGTAGCCAGTCAACAAGTCGGACCCCTTAAGAATCAACAACTTACGCACTCTCAGAAAGCACCATTCTTTTTGACGCCGCGCCTAGGAGAGTTGAGCAATAAAAACAACTCTACGCGGCTGAGTGCTAACAGTTGCTGGCTTGGTAAGTGTTCAAGAGAGATTTGAAAAGTGGGGGGAGGAGCTGCTTCATTCTTGCTGCCCATCTTGTTTGATACAAAGCGATGCTGCTGCGAACTTGAATGAAAAAAAGGTTGATACAAACTGTTACTTTTACGACATTTCACTGAAATTGCGAACAGCGATCATTCTGCTCCATAGACGCATAGATGTAAATGAATGGAGTGATAAGTGGAACGTAATAAATTTGAGATGCTTGGTTATGTGCTGGCTTTGGTTGGATTTTGCTTAGCATTTTTTGTCGTGAGTCAAACGGAGCAGAACTTTGGTGTTGATTCGGAGGTTCGATTTAAGACAAACCAAGAGTTGCATGATGCAATCACTCAACTAGAGCAAAAGTGCAATGCAAGAAGTTTTGTCACTAAAGAAGACGAATTTGTCATAGGTCGTGTTTGTAGCAACAGCAAATCTTTGCGTGTTGAGTTAGAGCATCTTCGTAAAAAAGCAGAAGCAGCAGAAAACGAAGCGGAGGGACAATTCTGGTTAAGCGTTTTGGTGCTTGGAGTAGTGTTTGCCGCTGGATTTTTCGGTGCTTTTAAGGCGATTGAATGGTGTGTTCAGTCACGCTCGTATCGACCCACCTTGATAAAAATACCTCGAAATGCCCTTCAAGCTGCCTGATTTAGATTATTGAGTTTGAATTAGCATGAACAGTTTTTTGTGGGTTTCAGTCATCACTGCGATATTCGTGCTGTTGATGATGATCCAACTCTCATCTGACAGTGTTAACAGCCGCCGAGTCGTGTTGGTTGGTCTGTTCTTGCTATTGGCAGGCTATCTGGGGTGGCGTATCAGCGTCACAGTGGCTTGGGGAAGGGCGGATTTTTCTGGAATCTACACCCAGTTGATTTTTTTTATTGAGCTTTGCTGGATCTTGGATGTGATCCACAGCCTACATTTTTATGTGTATCCGCAAAAAACTTTGTGCACTGAAGTCAGTGTTCATATGCGGCAATCCTCGATTGATGTTGTCATCCCCTCATATAACGAACCAAAAGAGATCTTAGATCGAACACTCATGGCGGCAAGGAATCTTGTATGGCCTGGAGAGATTCGTATCTACTTGCTTGATGATGGCAAGCGGGACTGGTTGCCATCATTGTGTAAGAAGTGGGGTGCAACCTACATCAGTAGACCGGATAACGCATCGGCAAAAGCCGGCAATATCAATCATGCTTTAACTTACCTTCATGGTGATTTCACTTTAATTTTGGACGCAGACTTCTTAGTCGCACCTTATGCCATTGAAAAGCTAATCGCTCCTATGGGCGATTCGAAGGTGGCAGTGGTTCAGGCCCCACAAGAGTTTTACAACCCTGACCCTATCCAACGAAGTTTTGATATCTATGAACTGAGCCCCAACGATCAGCGCCATTTTTTTAATGGCATCTTGCATGCACGAAGCAATGGTGAGGCTGCATTTTTTTGTGGAAGCTGTGGCTTGATTCGTAATTCTGCACTGAAGCACTTAGGTGGGTTTCCAACAGAGTCCATTACAGAAGACATTTTTCTATCTATCAAGCTCAAGCAGATTGGCTATGAATCTGTTGCCATTCAAGATCCAGTGGCTGTTGGACTATCACCTGAGACTATCAATGACATGATCAAGCAGAGAAGTCGTTGGGGTGAAGGGGCTGTTCAAATGACTTCTAAGCTTTGGGAAAACAGTGATGCACAGAAATCGCTGAAGCTGATTGATAAGGTCAAATTTTTGCCAATGTACTGGACAGTTTCATTCCCTGTTCGATTCATTAGTTTGTTGGTTCCACAGCTCTACTTTTTATGTGGATGGAGTGCACTAGCAGAGTCCTCGACGCTCGATTTACTTATGGCGCAAGGTTCTGTCGTTGTAGGTTTGCTGGGCTTTAATTTTTGGATTTCAAAGAAACGATTGCAACCGTTTGTTACTTCGATTTGGCAAGATTTATTGTCCTTACGTTTGACGCCAAGATTTTTGATGAAGATGTTGCTGCCTTATCAAACAGCAAATTTTGATGTCACGCCAAAGGGGCAAAAAGTAGCAACAAATGGCCATCCAAGATCGTTTGATATTTTTGTGGATGTTTTGGTGCTAGGGACTGCGTGCTCATTAATCATTGCATTCTTTGATTTGAATGACTCTGGCATTAGCTTGGTTAGTTTTTTCTGGACCATGGTAAACCTCGTTCGCTTACTCTTTGTTCAAGCCGCATTGCGCAGCGAAAAAGAGCTAAAACCATTTGAAATTCAAGTCAAAGGTCGTTCATTTCGAAAGTTATGGATTGAACGCGGCAACAACATGCATCCCATCGCAGATTGCGTAATTACTGAAAGTCAAATATTGACCAAAGATTCACAGCCAGTGGGGGATGCATTAATTCAGCTCACGACAGAAGAGGGTATGGCCAACGTTGGCTATACCGATGAACTAGGCAAGATTGTTTTCTTCACTGAGCAAGGTAAGGCGCTTTGGCTGAGCGGATTAGTAGAGGCCGAGTTAACGGAAGTAAAAGCCAAAGAACAAGTGGCTTACAACTCAATCAAAGCATTCATCAAAGTATTAACCGTTGCGTTAAGGATTAAGCATGTTTAAGAAAATTACTTTTTGTGGACTAATGACACTCGTGGGTAGTCAAGCGATCGCAGATGAAGGGCTGTTTGCGCAGTTCGATCAAGCAAGATCTGGAGGATCGGCTGTTGTCGCTAAAGCACTGGGTCAATGGCAAGCGAGTGCTGCATACAGCCAATGGAGCAGTAGTGGTAAGTCATTGAGCGGAAGTTTGGTTCAAAACGCTTTCACTAGCAATGAGGCGGGGGCAACTTTCAAACTGAATGCAGGTGTGGGTGCAATAGCTCACCGGTCAGATCCTGAAGCGATTGCCCAAAGTGATACAGCCGTTGGTTTAAAACTCTCTGCAGAAGTGTTTAAGCAAATGACAGGTGCCTCAGTCTATGCGCTGACTGAGTACAACACAGCATTTCATACATGGCTGGGTGTACTTCAGATAAAGCCTGTAAATAGTTCGCTTGGAATGGAGTTCACGGCAGTCGGGGACGATCGTTGGTACGTGGGGCATAAAGCAGCCATCACTTGGCGAATTAATAACTCACCGTGGACGTTGCGCATTGGCCATCAATTCACCGATCAGAGCAATTTCATTGGTATTTCATACAACACCTTCTGATTAGGAAATGAGTATGTTTGAAAAATTTAGAGTGTCCAAGTCGACTGAGGAAGGCTTGAAGCAAAAAATTCAAGTTCTAGAGAATCAACTAGAGCGGCAGTCTGAAGTCATAAGTCATTTGCAAGCTCAGGTGAGCAGCAGCTTTAGTGCTGACTTTAAAGACTTTCCTGGCGTCGCTTTGAAAATGTCATTTCCTATCGTAGATCCTAAAGAGTTGCGATTGGAGTTTGCAAGTTCTGGTGCGATTAGGTATCTCAAGGCAAGCCCACAAATGCTGCTTGAATCACCACTTTTGGTACTTGATGCGTTCACACAAACGCATCGAACTAGATTGATTCGAAAGCTTCGACTTAGTCCTCACAATCTTCAGCCGTTCAATTTGGAGATGAGTTGTCGTTCTGAAGTGGGGATGTATTGGTTGAATGTCAGTGTCAACACTTCTGTGATGAATGGTCGTGTCTATTGGCAATTCATTGCACTTGATGTGACAGAGATTAAAAAAGCAAAGCTTCTCGCCGTTGAGTCGAATGAAAAAAAGCTTTTGTTCATGTCTAAGCTGAGCCATACGCTGCGTAACCCTTTGAACACCATCATGGGTTATGCCCAGTTGCTGCACGGATCAATCGAGGGAAATTCTGAGGTCCAAAAAGATGTTGAAATTATTTTCGAGGGATGCGAGCGTATCGACATGATCCTGAGTGATTTGTTTGATGTGACGAATCTCGAGCTGGGTGTCTTTGAATTGAGTGAAAAGAAGTTTGACTTCAAGGATTTGATCGATTCTGTGGAGCACACCTATCGTAAAAAAGCAGTCGACAAAGGAATACAGGTTGTTTACGCATCAAATTCACCATCGGTACAAGTTCGTTCTGACGATGCACGCCTAAAGCAAGCATTGGCTCACTTGTTATCAAATGCGATTGATCGATCAACAGGTCGTGAAGTTATCTTCTCCTGTGAATCAGATTTAAGAGATTCAAGTCTGCACTCAACGATACTGATCACCGACTCAGGTGTCAGTTTGACCAAAGAGTCTGTTGCTCGAATTTTTGATCAAAGGGACTCATTGCTTGATGTGGGTAATCACGGTAACGATTCTGATGTTCGAGGTGAATCTGAGCTTCGAGTCGTCAAGGCCATCATCGAAAAACTAGGAGGATCTCTTGGTGTCAGTTCATCAATGACACATGGGAACACATTTAAAGTTCGAATTAGTCTGCCAGTCGTGAGTGGCGATGCAAGTGCAGTCAAGCAAGTGAATGCTGAAAAGCAACAAATATTAAAAATTCTTGTCGTCGATGACTCGGTGACGAACAGACGGATTCTTTCCAGTTATTTGGAGCAGAAAGGGCATCTTGTAACTGAGTCAGCAAACGGAGCAGATGCTATCCAAATGGCGCATGATGTTGTGCCAGATGTGATCTTCATGGATCTGGATATGCCCGGACTTAGTGGATTGAGCGCGTCAGTTGCGATTAGAGAGTTAGATGGTGTTGAGCGAGATGCCTACATCGTTGCGACAACTGGACAAGTGTTTGACCGCGATAAGCGTGCTGCAAAAGAGGCGGGTATGGATGACTTTTTGGCAAAGCCATACAACTTCAGCAAAGTTAATGATATTTTGAACCACTTCAGTTATGTGTGAAGTGGTTCAAACTGCGATGCTCAAATGCCAATCGCTTTTCTAATCCAGAAGCCAAGACTGTTAGCAGACAGAGGTTTCTTTAGGATGCTGTCGATACCTCTCTCTTTGTACTTGGCAGCGGCAATTGCATCAACGCTACCAGAGTAGACGACTACCTGCACTTTGGGGTCGAGCCACTGTTTCAGGTAATCGTAGAGTTCCCAACCCTTGATACCAGCAACGTCATGGTCTAGTATCAAAAGTTGAAACTTGGTTTTCTTGGCCAGATCAATGGCAGCATGAACGGTGGTCGCGCTGCGCATCGTCACCTTTAAATCAAAAGGCCGACACGCAACCTCGACTAAACGCAGGATCAAAGCGTCATCGTCAACTGCGAGTACATTGAAATAATCAGGAACAGGGCTCAATTTACAAAGCTTCGTTAAACTCTTTCTTAAGTATATCTTTTAGTTTGGTCAAATTGATGGGCTTAGCCATGTGAAGGTTCATCCCCGCTTTCTGTATGGCTTCGATATCTTCTTTGTAAGCAAATCCGCTTAACGCTACGATGAAAGTCTCTTGGTTGAGACTGTTCGCTCTAATCAGCTGAGTAGCTTCTAGGCCGTCCAAAACAGGCATGTCAAGGTCCATGAGGATCACATCAAACACTTGTTTTTTTGCAAAGTCAAAAGCTTCTTGACCGTCTGATGCCTCTGTGAATTCATGTCCATCGCGTTTTAGCCCGCGACGAATGATTTCTCGATTGGTTTGTACATCATCAACCAAAAGAATCTTCAGCGGTCTAACACGACCGAGGCTTGTTGCAGTTGTATTTACCGCGTCATCATTGACGCTAGTCACTTTAGGAAAGGTGAAATTCAATGTGAATTTGGTTCCTTGTCCCAACTCTGACTGAACATGTATGGAGCCGTTAAGAGCATCAGAGATGCCTTTGACAATGGCTAGGCCAAGGCCACTTCCACCGTATTTACGAAATGTTGAGGAATCAGCTTGTTCAAACCTTTTGAAAAGTCTACCGATGTGATCAGGTGAGATTCCAATGCCAGTATCCTCAACAGTAATGAGCACATCAAAGTTGTTCTTGGATGAAGTCGCAACTTGTCCGCTTAGAGTTATGCGACCTTGATGGGTGAACTTCAGCGAGTTCGATAAAAGATTAGTCAAAATTTGACGTAGTCGAACCGGGTCACCAAGCAATTGCTGGTCGGTCTCTCCGCTGAGATTAATCACCAAGTCAATGCCATTCTTTTTAGCTTCCGCATTAAAAAGTGCTGCACTTGATGAAACCAAATCCCCGACTGAGAAGGGCCGATTTTCAGTTTCGAGTTTTCCGTCCTCAATCTTTGCAAAGTCTAAGATGTCATTCAGTATGCGCGACAAGATCTCAGTCGTGTCAATGATGCGTTGGATGTCTTGCTTCGCAGTTTCATCGGCGATTTCTTGTTGAAGCACCTGTGACAATCCGAGTATTCCATTTAACGGAGTCCTGATTTCGTGACTCATAGTTGCTAGAAATTTACTTTTAGCAACGTTGGCAGATTCTGCTGCCACCTTCGCGTCTTGAAGTTGTGTCACGTCAAATAACCACGCTAGAACCGCTTTTTCGTCTTGGTAGTCAATGACCATATAGGATGCTAAAGCCCAGACGTTCGGAATGTCTGGCCGATCAGGCAGCCTTAACTCAACTAACTTGTTGAGAACTACTTTACCTTGGGCTAAGTCGCTAGAAATTTCCTCAAAATCATTTTGATTGACATAGGTCTGTCGAATGTCCATGTGCATGGACTCAGATGCGTCTCTTTTTACTAAATCGCAAAAAGCCTTATTCATGAACAAAACTTGATTAGTTTTAATCGAGGCGATGCGAACAGCCATTGGTGCTGCCGCAAGGATTTTTTCAAGCGTTCTTTGCTGCGATCTAACGTTGCTGTAGTCAACGATAGATGATCGAGTCATCAATACTTGTCCATTTTCATCTTTGACAGTGCTGGCAGTAACCAAGCCATCAAACGTGGAACCATCGCGTCGTAAAAATTCAATAATCAAACCATCAATTTTTCCTGTTTCCAGCAAATAAGGAAAATTTGATTTAAAAATCACTTGGGAAGCTGGCGTTAAAAGCTGAAGTACATGAATTTTCCCAATCACTTCCTCTCGGGAGTAACCAAACCACTCAAGTTCCGTGTCATTGATCTTGATGATCAAACCATTGGGATCTAGGGAGTGATAGCCATTAGGTGCGTTGTTATAGAGGTCATCTAACTCAAACGTGCGTGAGGCTATGTTTTTTTCAAGAGTTAATTTGTTGTTATGAGATTTGTATGCCCAGCGGAATACAAGAAATGAAACTGCAAGATTGAGGGCGACAAGCCATAAAGCGATGATGCGCCAACTCTGCTTAAAGTCGGCACTTGCACGTCCAAGGATTAATGAAAAAGGGTAGCGCTCGAACCGTTGATATACATAAGTCCTTTCTACGTTATCAATGGGGGAGACTGCCTTGTATGTAAAAGAGTTTTGATAAGGATGAGAAGCAACCATATCTTTTAGCGCTTGGGAAACGTTTGTATTTCCCATGCCTGTGTTGGGATTATCGATGGTTGGATGACGTGCTATTTGGGTGAAATCTAAGTTACGTAAATTAATGACCCCAGACGTGCCTAGATCAATTTTTTCAAATTGTTTTCTAATAACTTCTGTTGGTATAACAACAAAAATTACGCCAAGAAATGAGCCATCGATTTTCTCAAGTCGTTTAGCCTGAAGAAGTGTCCATTCGTTGTTGTATCTGGATTTAAGTGGGCCCTCGAGAACAGTTCTCATGTGCCCATACTTTAAGAATTTAAAGTAATCTCGGTCGGCAATTGAAATGCGTTGTGTAGGTGCATTGTTTGAAGTCGTTCCAACAGAATGCACAACCGAACCATTTATATCGGCAATCCCGAATCGCATGACTAACGGATAGTTGGGTAACTCCTTGGCAATTTCATCCGTGAACTCACGAATTGCCTGTGGTCCTTTTTTCTCTGCAGTTGTGAAGCGTGTACTTAAGGTATTTAGTAGTGAAGTTGACTGATCGAGTCCACTTTCAATTTGATTGGTCGCAATGATTGCGGTATTTTGTAAAGACGATGTGGCTATTTTGTTATCTTCTTGCACTTCGTAGTAAACAATGAATGCAGACAACGCGATCATGACAAGCGATGCAAGCGCAGGCAGGAGGTAGGTGCCTATAAAACTTGATTCATTTCTGTTGTCGCGTGTCATGCGGTTACTTCAATCTATTACAGTTCAATCTTCATCTCATCCAATAGGGTGAGGACCTCACGTAGGCTTGCTTCTCTAAAATCCATTTGTGATCTAATTTTTTCAAGATCAACTTTAGTGCTTAATTTTTTCACAAAAAAACGAAATTCATCAGCAGAGATTTGTCCAAGTTCAATCCGCAATGACTCTTGAATGAGCATCTCGAGAATGTCAATGCTTTCATGCAAGTCCGTTGAACCTTTTGTTATTTGTTCTAGTTGATCCTTGATGGCTGCACCGTTTTTCAGTGCGATTGTTCCGATAGAGGCAAGTTGAGATAAATTTTTGGTTTCATTCAAGCAGTCTTCGTACGCAGCTTGCATCTGCGATCGCACTTGCCGCTGATTGACTGTTTCAATTTCAAGTTGTCTACAGTTTTCAAGCGATTGAAGCCATTGCCAAGTGAGTACGGTTGCGAAGAGTGTGAAAAAAATGCCAAATCCGATTAGAGCCTTTTTTTGATTATTGAAATCTTGCTGGGATGAATTTGAGTTGACGCCGACGATGACAAAAAGCGGATAGTTATCTACTTTTTCAAATACATATAGTCGCTCCGTGGTGTCAAAAAAGCTTTTGCTGACAAAGCTTCCCGACTCTGATTGACCAACCGCAATTGGAAGTTGCAAGTCTTTAAGCGTATCGTCTGCTCGATTGTTATTGCCGATACGCAAAGCCCTAGCGTAACCATCCATGCCAATTAATCCAACCAAGCTTGATGAGCTTAAGCCCGCGCGTTGGAACTGCTCCAAGAACTGAACTGGGTTGAAAGATGCAACCGCCACCCCGTTGAAGGAGCCATCTGGTTTTTCTAATTTACGTGTAATTTGGAAAGACCACTTACCACTTGCGCGCCCCAACACAGGTTTGCTTATAAACAATGGATAAGGGTAGCCTAGTTGATGAACCTTAAAGTGCTCTCGGTCAGAGAGATCCATCTTCTTGTGATGATCTAAATTTGAGAACGCGTAGATTCCTTGCTCATCGATGATGCCAACTTGATTCAAATTGCTGACGTCGATAACTTTGGAGCGAAAGTACCTGTTTATTTCAGGTAATGTTTTTAATCCACCATTTTCATAATTAAACTTTAAAAGCCTCAATGCCTCATCTGTCGAGCGAAAACTTGCTTGAACGTGCTCACGCAACCCTGCGGCGATGTTGTGGAGATAGTTCTTCTCTGATTCAATAGCTTGAGTTTCTTCGTGATTCAATTGAAACGCTATTCCGACCCACATCAATAAAATGAGAAGAGCAGTGGTAGCAATCGCAGCATTTTTTTTAATTAATTTCTTTGCCATATTGGTTGTCGGCTGATTGATGTTGTTATGCGATGCCGAATTGTTCGGCGATGATGCCTCTGAGGTTTTTCAGGTTGATCGGTTTTGCAATGTGCATATTCATGCCTACTTCATGAATCTTTTGCACGTCTTTTTCGTAAGCAAAACCACTAAAAGCAATGATGAATGTTTCTTGATTCAGACTGTCTTTGCGAATTCTTTGAGCGGCTTCAAAGCCGTTGAGTACAGGCATGTCAAGATCCATCAAGATTAAATCAAAGTTTTGAGCTTGTGCGAGCTCCAGCGCCTGCTGACCATTCACGGCTTGTGTGAACTCATGCCCGTCTTTCTTAAGGCCTCTGCAAATAATTTCTCTGTTGGTATCAATATCATCGACTACGAGGATTTTGAGTTTAACGGGCTCATGTGAGACTTCAGGTATCGTTATCGCTTCGACATTTGAGACTGAGGTTAATTGCAACTCGATTGAGAAGATTGTTCCCGCGCCAACACGTGATTCAACATGGATCTTTCCACTCATTGCGTCGATCAGACCTTTAACAATCGCCAAGCCAAGTCCGCTTCCTCCATACTTGCGGAATGTCGTTGCATCGGATTGTTCAAATCGCTGGAACAAGCGTTGCATGTGCTCTTTGGTGATGCCGATGCCTGAGTCTTTGACGGTGATCTGTACTTTCGCCTTTTCGTTGACAGGTGAATCAACATGAATGCTTAAAGAAACTTGACCTTGCGATGTAAATTTTGTTGCATTTGAAACTAAGTTGGTCACGATTTGTCGCAAACGTGTTGGGTCTCCCAGTAGAGTGAGATTGGCTTGGCCTGATAAGTTCAGCGCAAAGTCTAGGCCTCTTTGCTTTGCTTCAGCTGAAAATATGTCGCCGACAGATTCAGTCAAATTTACAAAAGTAAAAGGCTTACTTTCAATATCAATCTTGCCTGCTTCTATTTTTGAAAAATCAAGAATGTCATTCAAAATTCGGGTCAACGTATCTGCTGTATCGATGATTTTTTGTACATCTTTTTGAGCTTGAGTAGACGTGAGTTCATCCTTCAGAATTTGAGCAAAACCCAAAATTCCATTGAGGGGTGTCCTGATCTCATGACTCATCGTTGCCAAGAATTTTGATTTAGCTTCGTGCGCTGCTGTCGCAGACTCCTGTGCTGTCACTAGGTCTGTTACATCGATAGCCACACCATCCCAAGCTAGGGCTCCTGTACTTAGCTTTCGCGGATGTCCCTTGAACCGCATGTGCCGCACATCACCGTTTTTCCCTTTGGTTTGAATAACAAAGTCAATCGGATGATCTTGAATCAATTGATCGCGAATGAATTCAACGTTTTCGACAGAGTTATCCACCAAGACCTTTGCAAAAAACTCTTTGGCCTTACTAGGCGTTGGACCGGAGAGGTTGAAGTACTCCTTGACTGAATTGGACAGATAGGTGAAGTCAAAACAATGGCCGCGGCAATCTTCAAGGCTGAACAACACGCCTGGAAAGTTATCGGTTACGCCTTTGAAGCTCGTGTTGACTTGGTCGAGCAAATCACTCAGATTTTTTTCACGTTCTTTCAAGGACTTTAAGAGTTTGTTGAGCTCAGTGCGTACAGCGTCGAATTCAAGCGGTAGTCCATCTAATTCTTCAATCTGATTGTGTGACTCATCAATGTTCTCAATTGCTTGAACCAGTTTTGCAATGGGTTCGTGCAGGAGTTGGGTCAGCTTGTACATCATTAGCCAAGCCATTAGGGCTAATGCAATCACGCCACTTGCTGAAAGCAGTCGCGTCTCTGTTGAGCTCGCCAGAACAACATCTATAGGGGTGCTGATAACCGTCACCCATCCCATTTCTTTTGGGAGAATGCCAGCGTTATGCTTTGCAAATGAAACCAGCATTTGCCCATTGTTTTTATGGTTTAACAATACAAATCCGGAGCTTTTGTTTCCACGCCAAAAATTTTCTAACCCCTCTAGACCCGCGTACGCTTCTTGGTTACCAAATCGATACTGACCATCGTGCCCCAGTACGAATGGGGATGAACTTTTGTTGATTTCGTTTGCTCGTGTATAAAAACTGAGCTGACTGTTGAGCCAGCTGATGCTTAAATGACCGCCAAGAACGCCAATTGGAGTTCCTTTTTTATCTAGAACTGGAGATGCGACATCGATGAACCTCATAGGTGAGTGAGCGTCATCCTCTTTGAGCATCTTTGCAAGCAGGATCGCATCATGCACATCGATCGTCGTATTCTTGATTTGCCCTTCGATGAACCAAGGGCGCATTGACACGTCTTTACCAACCAGCATTCCTTGCGTGGCGGCTTTGACGGTGCCATTTGTGTCCGTATAACCAACCCATGAAAACTTAGGTAAAGACTTTTGCAAAGAATTCAGCGAGTTTTGTACATCGCTGTCACTCATATGCAGGTTGTGCATATTGGCTGCACGAGAACTGATTGTTGAGAGGGACTCTGCAATGTCCGCATCAATCAACGTTGCAAAAAAAGTAGCTTGCTTGCTTTGTGATTCAGAAGCTTTTGCAATTGCAGCGGTCTTGATGTTCTGATCGATCAGAAGCAACAAAACAACTGTGAAAAATATCAATCCTATGTTGAATATTTTCAGAATTTGACGTCTGAGAGAGGTTTCTCTACTAAACAGTAGACGTAATTTCATTTAATTTCCTGTATTCAAGTATGCGTTCAAGCTCAAACGGCCAGCGCCGCAATCAACGCATCAGGGCTAATTGGCTTTCTAAGAAAGAAATCAGCACCTTCCGTCAACGTGGTAGTTTCTTGCGCACCATTCATTTGCCTAGTAGTCGCTATCAAACGTGCCGATTGACTCATGGGATGCCATTTCAGTAATCGAATGATGTCTAGACCATCAACTTGATGAAGCAGTAAATCCACAAAAATGAAGTCAAATTTTTGTGTTGATGCAAGCTGCAATCCAGCAAAGGCTTGTTCAGCCTGCTTAATGCTCACGCTAAAGGGCAAATCCATGGTTGGGATGAGCTCTTTTAAAACAGTGTCGTTTTCAATGAGTAAAACGGATTTATGCATGGCTGAACTATCGTCGTCCAGTGCAACATCTCCATTTCCTATTTGTAACGGTTTGTCACAAAACCGAGACGGTGCCTATAAGCATGTATCCAGCCCCACGAATCGCCTTGATTTCGACTCTTGAATTTGAGATCTTTTTCCTTAATCTTGCGATCAGCATGTCTACTGATCGGTCGCTAGATTCGTGCAGTCGGTTGTGCACCGCATCAAGAATTTGATCGCGTGTAACCAGTTTGTTTGCATTTTTGATCAGGTAGCTGATCAAGTTGAACTCTGCCGTTGAAAGGCTGCTCTTCTCATCACTGTTTTGAATCGACCGACTTACTGGATCAAATGTGTGCTGATTTCCTAAATCCCAAGAGGGAACGTGCTCAGTAGCGGTTGCAACGTAGTTGTAGCGCTCAATGACACGCGTCACTCTTAGGATTAATTCTCGGGGTTCGAACGGTTTGACAATGTAGTCTTCGGCCCCCATTTCTAACCCCACAATTCGGTCAATGGCTTGGCCTTGACCGCTCAAGACGATGACAGGGAACTGTCTTTCCACTCGCCATCGACGTACCAGTTCTAGGCCTGATTCGCCGTTTTCAAGGTTGATATCAACGATTGCAGCTTGAGGAGGGTGTCTTTTGGCCGATCTGATAGCTTCATCAATGGTGCGCGCCAAAACGCACTCAAAACCAGAAGGTTTGAGTGTGTCTCCTAAAATTCTGAGCATTAAAGGATCGTCGTCTACCAAAATCAGGGTGCCGGCCATTCGTACTTCAATTTGTAAACATCTTTTCAAATGATATCAATAGTAAATCAACAAATCCAAGCTGAATTGACAGAAATGATGGGTGAGGACGATTGGAAGGAATTGCTATCGGAGGCTGCCACTCAGTTTGCCGAGCGCGCTCAAGTTTTAAATGAGGCGATTGCTCAAGAGGATTGGGCCAAAGTGCGATCCATGGCTCATAAGATAAAAGGTTCAATGGGATCCTTGGGGTACGACGCTATTTTCAAAGTCCTTGACGCCTTAGAAGCCCAGCTCTTGAGCCAACCGCCGCAGTTGCCAACTGCGGATGAGTTGCAGAAAATTAGAAATATATTGACTGAGACTGCTCTAGCTCTACCAGCAGTTTGAAATAAATTGTTACTTAGCTGAGGAGCTGCTGTTGCAGTGGCTTGCGATCATTCTCTCCATTGAACGAGTGCACGGTGCATTCGTGGGAGGAGAGAGTAATGATTACCGATGGAACATCGACAGGGTTGACTGAGCAGCGAGCTCGGCAAGTTTTCAATGCAAATTCTTTGCAAATCATCACTGCTAAATTGTCATCGCCGTCAGTGCAGGAGCGATTGAAGAGTCTTCGCCAAGAGCACCGGCAAGTGCATGTTGCGCTGGATACCTTTCACTAACTAGGTGCAGGTATGGCAGACGAACACGCTAGTCCAGCTGAAGACATGATCTACTCAGGCAAGTTGCCAGGATCAGAGGCTCTGAAGTTTTTCAAGCTGCACCGCATTGGCAACACCTATCACTTGTATGTTGAAAAGGTTGTGAAAACTCTCTCTGGCAAAACTGAGCGTGGTTACTCTCCAACAGGACAGGTATTTCAATGTCGAGCCGATGGGGCGAACGAGGCATTGCTTCGCTCAGGTTTCAAGTTTTACTCTGCGAATTGGTTTGAGGCCTAATGATGAGTAATTTGGAATATTCCCCCCTTCAGAAGGTTTCGCTCGTGGGTGATGAGCAGGTCCAAATTTATATCTATAGACAACCTCAAGAAAGTTGGCGTCTGCTGCTAGTCAACGGACATGGTGCTTCTAGAGTGCTTGATCACCATTTCGAAACTGACACACTGGCGTTGGAGTACTTTGATGACATGTGTAAGTCTCAAGGTGACCGACTTTTTCCATCTGATCCAGCTGAGCTTGTGAAAGAAATGCCTCATGTCAATGTGTCACTTCTGTCGCCACAATATGCATGGTATCGGGATATGAAGTCGCGTGCATTATTCACTCTATGCAAGTTTGATTTGGTTCATAAGTACGCAGGTCTTTGGCCTGCCCAGAATCTGCAAGGTCACAAAATCACGGGATATTTGTACAGCGGTGATTCGCCAGCTTGGCCTCACCCACCTAAAGGTCTTCCTGGAGCTCCCAGAAACATTGAGGTCGAATTCACGATCTTGCCTAAACACATTGATTTTTATGTGGAAACAGAACGAGGGCTTCGTGACTCAACGTATTGGCAGAATTGATTGGAGAAGCTGTTATGAACAATCGTGAAATTTATGTGCGTTTTCTTAGTGCAACTCAAGCACATGAATCAAGAGGTACTTTGTCAAATGTTGACTTATTAGGTCAAAAACTTTTAGAGCTTTTGGCGATTGCATTTGACAAAAACGAGCCAATGACGGTAGGTCAGGCAATGGCTTCATTTTGGATTGCATCCCCAGCAACTTTACATAGAAAAATTCGAAATCTGATGGATGCGGGGTATGTTTCTGCGGATTATTTTGGTAAAAATCGAAGAACTCGTTACTTAATTCCAACAGAAAAAGCCAATGATTTCTTTTCTCACATGGGGGGCAATATGAAGCTCTGTTCAAGCATCAATCTCAGTGACGAATTGATCGGCTAATTGATAAACTTCCCGTGTGTGCACGAACTTCACGCCAACCAAGAAGAGCCAATGGGCGAAAGAAAAGCTCGGGGTAGACCTACCAGCTGATTACCCAGTTGAGTCATATCCCGGGTTTGTAGCGCCCTTGGTCGTGAAGAGTCACCAGTCTGATCGAGTCGCCTGTGGCTTGGCCAAGTTTGGATTGATCCCATCGTGGGCTAAGGATGAAAAAATCGCCCGTCACACCTACAACGCTAGAAGTGAGACAGCGGCGGAGAAGCCAAGTTACCGAACTGCATGGCGTCAACGTCAATACGGCCTCGTGCTGGTCGATAACTTCTACGAGCCAAGTTACGAGTTGGGCAGGGCGGTGCGCTGGAAGATAGAACTGGCTTCAGGCGACCCGTTCGGTATTGCCTGTCTCTGGGACCGCTGGACTGATCCAGCATCGGGCGAGCTGGTGGTCAGCTTCTCAATGCTGACGGTTAACGCTGACGAGCATCCTGTGATGCGCCAATTTCACAAGCCAAGGGATGAGAAGCGCACCCCTGTGATCATTGCTCCAGATCACCACGATGCATGGTTAGGTGCTGATCCTGCCGAGGCTGCAGAGATGATGACCTCGGCGCACATGCCAGAACTGCGAGCAGAGCCTGCGCCGAGAAATTAAAGTCCCAACTTAGCCCAAGCTTCTTTCTTGGTGAGCTTACGTGCTGCTGCAATGGCAGGCAGCTGGCTAGCACGGGGACGAGACTTCTCAGCTTCCCAGTGATAGACAGATTGCGCTGAGACGTTAATCAGCTTGCCCATCTGTTCAGCAGACAGTCCAAGCTTCTTGCGAAGAGTTGCGAATCCACCAGCACGAAAGCGTAGGGCAGTTGCGGGTTCTTTCTCAACCTTCAGAACGGGCTTGGGTTGTGCCTTGTTCAATTTTTTCACTGTTGCTTCGAGTGCTGCGATGTGGCGTTTCAATGCAGCGATGTCTGAACGGTACTGGGCGGAAGCTTTCTTCAGTTGCTGAATCTCAACACGTACTTCTTTTTTTGCGATACGAGCGATTTCAGATTTAAGTTGATTTGCGAAGGTTGTCATAAAAGAACAAGTTAAATTTCTGTGAGATTTTACGGTTCATAAACGGTGCTAAGCGTTTCGTCGGATGGATCATGAATCGATAGCCAAGTAGTGCCTGCGGGTACTTCGGAGTCCTCATAGCTGCGGTGTACGTATCCTAGTACTGACCCAGCTTCAAGCAACGATTGAGGACGATCGGGTGCAAAAGGTACGCTAATTCCGATCACACGATGTTGCGCGATATAAAAGAATTCATACTCATCTGCATAGCCTAAGGCAGCCGCATCACTAAGAAACTTTTCCCAAGTGATAACGTGAGGTTCAATTGCTACGTCAATAGGGATTCGAATGTTAAGACGTGCAAAGTGGGTAGACATGCAGAAGCTCCATTAAGTGGCATCAGAATGATAAGACTAGTATGCAATTTCGCATAGCCTCTGTCGTGCCGATAGCTAGGTTATCGACACGAACACGGCCTTGAAGAAAACCGCTCTGTCGCCCCTGTAGCCCCGTTCTTGGCTATGGGGAAATGAGATCAATGGGGTTTGGGCCACGCTTTTCTGGGGGCAACCACATGCGAGTAGCTTGGTCCACATCGCCCAAATTCATGATGGGGTTCGGTGACGTTGGCTTGGTGGCAGGTTTAGCTGCTCGGGGTTGAACACGATCAGCAGCGATACGTGTGGTTGGTGGTAGTGGGGTTGCAGTTTTGACAGGGCGATAAGCAGGGGTAGCCTCAGCCTTTGCTTGGGGCTGCCTTTTGGGCTTGGGCAAAGGCTTGGGTGGTGCAGCTTGGGGTGCTCGCTTGGCTTTACGTGCCAGTACTTTTGCCGTCTTGGCAGTTTTGGGCTTTAACGCGGTGGCTGGTTTTGTGGCGATACGCTGCTGTGTTGCACGCTGCTCTTGATATGCGTACAGAGCCTTGTAAACGTTTTGATAGATCAGCTGTTCCAGTTGCTGAAGTTCATCGGGGCTTAAAAATTCAAAAAGTCGCATGGGTAGATCTCCTGTCATGTATTTACACAACAGGGATCTGCCTCAAACCACTATTCAGACATGGGGTACACCTCGTCAATGTTCCAATCGCTAAGCCCTGTATCAGGCTCGACTTCAAAGTCACCCCCGTCCATGTCTTTGGCAATTGCATATGCATCATCTTCATTTTTAGCTTCAATGATGGTGCTGCAGTACACCGTGTAACTGGCAGTAACTTTAAATTTTTTCATTTAAAAATCTCATGTCAATTTGGGCATGCTTAGCATTCAGTATTCGCTGCAAAGCATGATGACCCAGAAGTCACCACCCCAGCAAGCGTAGAGCTGAATGCTGGTAATGGGGAAGTCGGTGTACTCAATGTGTTGTTGATCAAGTACTCGTCCGTTGCCATCATCCAAGGTCAGTTGAGCGGAGTGACCTGTGCGAACTAGCTTGGCAACAATGAAATCTTCACGTCCTGTGAACTGTGGCAAATAGCTGGCAATGGCATCCATCAACCAGTACGCACCAGCTTCTTCTGCCAGATAACGTGTGCCATCAGTCAATACAGTTCGGGGGTTGATGCGCCAGTACTTCTCAGTACCAGTGAAGTTGCTGAGCATGGCGGGGTCGAATGGTTTACTCATGGTCAATGCACCTGATAAACAAAGCCAACTAAGTTGTGTGCGCCAAACTGGCGCTGCAACAAGGCTTTGGCATCGAATGTGTTGGCTGCGTAGATGCGTGTTTTAAGCATCTGTGCTCCTACGCGAATGATTGCTTCGTATTGATACATGTTTAACTCCTAAACAAAACCGGGCTGATGCGTTACACACCAACCCCTTGTTGATCACTTGCCAAACCCTTCGCGCGTAGCTTTTGTGGCGCTATCAATTGCTTTGTCAAACTCGCCCTCAAATACAGCTGTTTGCAGCGACTTGAGAACTGACAACAGCTCCTCTGTATTGCTCACCTCAATTGCTGTTGCATTTTTTGCGTTGAGATACAAAGTGGCTGCGCCATAGCGAACACTCAAATTAATCTTTCCGTTATCGCCAGCCCAGAACCATTCGCGAGTTTTCTTCGGAACTTCAACAGTTTTTGTGTCACCTGTTTCAGCATCCTTAATGGTGCGAAGCTTGGTAGGGGCATATACGCGACCTGCATGCTTGGCTTCTGCAATGCGAAGTTGTTCCTGCAGTTTTTCCACTAACTTGTTACGACGAATTTGCACTGGATCAGCTGCTACAGAACGTGTTGCAGATACGAGTTTGAGGTTTGTCAGAACTGCCATATCGATTACTCCTTTAATTTGTTTATGACAGTAGTAAGTCTGAACATGACCTTGCAAGAGGTCGACCAAAGAAGGCCAGAATCAGGCAGAAGAAAACAACAGATCAGGCAAATAATCAGATTGACAGAGCTAGTTTTCAGTGAGATTCACAATGCGATAAGCTATGCGTATCTTTTTGGCAGAGGTGATAAAAATGGCAATCGAGTGGACTAAAGAGAGCATCGAAAAATATGATATTGGATCAATCAAATCATTGATGCTCAATGTCAAAGTTAAAGGTAGACATGACATTGCTGATCTTTGCCAGGAAGTAATTGAAGAAAAAACTAGGATTGAACCCAAGTCGCAACGCAAGGCAAGAATTCCTAATAACCCCATCAAAGCAATGGAGCAGGCACTGTGCGAAAAGTTACTTGAGGTTGCTGAAGAAATGCTTGAGAAATATGACCTCAGTGAACAAACTGCACGTGAGTTATCTCGCGGAACGAAAAGGTTTATTCCTCATAAATTACTTTCCAGTTCTAACCAAGGCATCAAAACTGGAGCGCATCAAACCAAGGATAAAAGGGTCGTTTTTGACCGATATATTTCGTACAGACTTGGCGACTATGCATACTCATTGTTTTGCATCATGTTTGATGAGAACGATATGAACTCGGTGAAGTTTCATGTTTTGGGTGATCCCGTGCATCTAGATAAATTCAAGTCCATAAATGAGTTGAGACCGTACTTCCAGCCTGGTGAGGCCAAAGGCGCTAACAAGGGAGGGGAGGAGTTCACGTCCTTTGACGAGGCCGCTGAAAGATACAAGTGGCTTATGAGCAAAATCGCTCCGCCACTCGGTAAGCCTTAACCTTTTGGTAGGTACTTGTAGAGTGTTTCCCTGCTGATCCCATATTTGTTTGCAACACGCTTTTTTACAGCCCCGAGTGCAGTTGCTTCACTGATGATCTGCTGAAGCAATGCAGGATCAGTAATCTTTGGCGTTCGACCCTTGTAAACGCCGCGTTGCTTTGCTTTAGCGATGCCCTCGCGTTGACGCTCTCGAATTAGTGTTCGCTCGTACTCAGCAAATGCACCAAGCATTGACAGCATGAGCTTGTCCATTGCGTCCGTGCTATCACCTCGGAATGTCTTGCACTCTTTGACGAAATGAACGGCGATCCCTTTGCTGGTCAGTTGTTCAACTATTTGTAACAAGTCACTGAGGCTACGAGCAAGGCGGTCCATGCTGTGGACTAAGACAGTGCTGCCCTCGGGCCAGTTGCCAGCCAATAGTGCTTGAAGTTGAGGGCGGTCTGTATTTTTTCCGCTGGCCTTGTCAGTGAACGTGACGGTTAGCTGCTCTCCGTCTAGTTGACGATCCGTTTTCTGATCAATGCTGCTAACGCGGATGTATCCGATTCGAATTCCAGTTTGTTGCATGAGTGCCTCGTGCTGTTGTTTGTGTCAGCATCGAGTCTGGAGTCTGCATAACGGTGTGTCGATCTATTGTTGAAATAACCCGAGCTCGGCAAGATGTATTAGTCAAGAGGCGGTGTACTCTAAGTTGACACGGAATCACGCGAAATCTGCCTCATGCATTTCTTCATCAGCCGAAGTGCTAGTTGAAACAGAGAATTGCTGATCGTCAACTTCTGCTTTGACGTGTTTGGCAAATCCATCGATGTGTGTTTCGCCTAGTCGCCAGTATCGATTTCCCGTTTCGTCCTGCATAAGTAGTTCAAGCTCGTGTTTTCGTTCAAACCCAATCTTGTCGCGGACAATGAATGCATCATGAATCCGTGCCAATGGCTCTTGTCCAAAAGCTCGCACTATGTCCACGGCAATTTGCATGTTTCGCGCTTCCTCTTGTTGGTAGAGGTAGGCTATGAGCTTGGCTTTGTTGAAACGCTTGGCATTTTTGAACAAAGGGTTCTTGATGATTCCGGGGCAGTCCTGTTTTATTGTTTCCACAATGCATGCATCCATGAGATTTTGTTCTTCTTTGAATTTGCTGATAGTGGGATTCGCTAAAAATTGCTTGGCTAATTCATGGCATTTAAAAATCCCAGAAATCGCTGTGCGTTTGCTGAAGCCATTTGCCGTGAACTCCCAGCAGACGGCAGTAGCTCTAGCACCAAAGGAAATAGCTGTGATAGCTTGTTTGATCAGTTTCATGTTCGCTTCGATCGCTGAGCCATCTTCAAAGTGCGAAAACATGTCTCTGTAAACAGTAGTCATGAAGTCACGCTTGTCTTCGAGGTAGTTAAGAGTGGCACTGAATGTTTTTCGAAACTCTGATCTGTCCATGTGTTGTTTAGACAGTCGCTCAATCCAGGCTGTTTTCCATCCAATGACACTGCTACGAACGTCATATTCCCAGCATTCACCCAATATGGCACCACGCATTAGCTTGGGAACACTCTGAATGTTGATGTGCTTGTAGTAAGTGCGTCCATACGCGCTGGGGTTGCACTTCATTGGAAACAGTCCAGCATTGATGTTGGCAACTTTGAGAATGAATTCACAGTCTTCTATTTGTTTGTCGCGTCTGTCTTCATCAATTACATGGCTTGTGAACTTGAGCCAGTGGATGTAATTGGTGAGACTTTCGGAGTCAACGATCACGTGGTCGTATGAATCTGGGTCTGTTTGGTAGTCGGGGTAGTAATCGAGTAAATCAGTTGTTGTCATTAGATGTGTGGTGATGATGATTTCTTGCAGTGCATTTAGTGGCATGTTCTGGCAGATTTGTTTGGAGGCAATGCATACTTCCAATTGAACCAAGTGAGTTAGCCTGACCTGACTTAGCCTGTGTGAAATGTTGTTGCCTTCAATCACTTTCTCTACGAGTGCAAGGTCGTTTTCCTCAAGCCATTTGTGAAGCCGAATCTTTTGATTTTTTGAACCTATGCGAGGACCTTCCTGCTGCAAGGTATTTACAGATATCGTGTACAAGTTCAGCAGTTTGTTGAAGTTGTCAGCTCTATGGCTTCTGCTGGTGCGGATCAGCTGCGTAAGTAAGCGCACGTATTTGTCCAGTGCTTTTTTGGCACTGTTGGCTTTGGGGAATGCTTGGCTAAGTCGCTCTAGGACTACAGGGTCGACAGTCAGTTTGATCATTTGTACCTCCAGGTTTTGATGGAGATATTTATGTTTTGCTACTGGTTCGCGTGTAATTTTTTAAGTGGAATTCCGACTGACCTTGTGAAAAAAAGGGGAACTACCCCTTCGGGGTAATGCATGGGGTACTTGCTTTTCTTGATCAACTGAGGTGCTGTGTTGTTCTATAAGCCTGTAACTTTTTGAGTGGTCAAGCTGCAAGCATTTGAATTGCACCCATTTGACGTGTAACTTTTGCTGGCGGGATGTGGATTTAAAAAAGTTACAGGCTTATAGAAGAAGAGATGTTCCCCAGATCCATCCCCTACATAGATTGATGAAATAAGGCGAAGCCAACTAGTTCCCCCTATATGGCATCCCTCCCTCTTCATCATTTCGGTGAGAACGATCGTAAGATGGCTGGAAAACTCGGCCTTTTAAAACGGCGTTAAAGCGATTTTTTTGAAGTGGGTAAGGGGTAGGGTAGGGTCGAAATCAACAATAAAGGGCCCGAAAATCATGTTTTTCGATCTTTGGGTCTCGTAAACGTAGCGCCAAAAGCTGGCTCATTTACACAGGGAAACACGCCGCGAGCCGCATTTTCACTGAGGTTTTTGGCTTTTTTGAGTAGCCGAGCAACCATAGCTGTCATGGACTTTTTCTGGTCATACAAATCTTTGTTGATCTTTGGGCCATTAGGGTCAAGTGCATCTTTGAGTGTTTCGCTCATGCCGATTTCAGCACCTATACGCCACAACTCCAAATTTGTGTTTTGAAATAAGTCCAGTGCTTTTAAGCCAAGGACAAGAGTTCGTCTATTTACTTTGTTGACTTCAAGTTTGTACTTGGCCTCGTTGACTAGTTTGGGAAGAGTCCGCATTTCCTGTTGAATCCGGTCGACCACACTGATCATCTCCGTGCGAGAAGCGCCGTTGGGAAACTCTGCGAAGAACAACTCTCCGTCACTTCGGTAGTCGGGACTGTAGAGTGATCTCGCTTTAGCCTCAAGAACAGAGCTTGGGTTTTTAGTTTCACGAGGAATTACAAGGATGACTCTGGATCGTGGCTTAGCCCCGCGTTGTCCAAACATCAAGATGCCACGCTTTTTCCACCATGTTTCAAAGCTCAGATTTGAGATGTCACCTGTATCGCGAGCAGTCTGACGCACAGTATTGAAGTCCTTGGGATACCAGACATCAGCTGTAACTGGAGGTTCCTTTGGATCCAAGTCAGCTAAAGCGAGTTTGTAGCTGGGACTTAGGCGCAAATATTCGAAAAAAAACTCGTAATCACTGCTCTCGGGAGCATATGCCCGCGAGTTTGAATAAAAATTTTCGTTACTTTTGCTATCCATAATGAGAGTCGATTATATAAGAATATTGGATATATCGGATATCCAAAATATACTTGCGTTAACAGCAGCAAGCATTAATAAAAACATGTTTGCCGTTGTTAATGCATATAAAACTATTAATAACGTCAATGCAAAGTGTTTTTTGTGTTCGTTAGATATTTTATTGATAAGGAGGTTTTTTTATGCAAATTACTAATATGACTTTGGACGTTAACGATGTGCTTTTGTGTGGCAACAAGCTTGCGGAGATTTTTGCAAGCGGGCATGACACAGAAGAGGACTACATGGAAATGTTGGACTACGGCACAGATGTGCTGCTTGCGGACAACAGCGCAGAACTGTTGGATGCAATGCACAGCAGCGTGCAACAAATTGGCATTGACGTTGAACGGGAGGATGAGCACAGCGTGGTTGCAGCATTTATTGCGAAAAGCAACAAAGAGCTGTGGGAGGAAATTAGCAGCGTGCTTGATGGAATTGCTATGGGTAATTTTGGTGACGAGGATGCGGAACAAACACACACGACTGTGAGTGGCTACAACTTGTACTTTGGACAAGTGGACTACGAAGACGTAAAGCATATTGCGCAAACATTGCAAGTGCATGGCACAGAGTTGCGTGCAAAAACAATTAGCGTAACTGACATGGAAGATGAGTGGTGCGTTAACTACATGTTTGAAAACGACATTGTTGTTAATGAGAACGAGCTTGCTAATGTTGTTTTGGCAGTGCGCAATATGGGTATTGCGCTAGCAGAGGAAGAGGAGTGCACTTACAACGGCAGTGAGGTGTACGTTGACAAAGATGCGCGTTTGTTTGGTAAAGCAGCTGGGATGCTGCTGCAGTAACAACTAATAGCGTAAAAAATGTAGCTGCTTACATGCAGCTACACATTAACAAAATATTTAGGAAAAATTATGAGTAATAAAAATACAGTTTTAGTGTCGGGTGTTGAGATGTTTTTTGAAGATGCTGATGAAAGCAAATTGAAAAGCATGAGTGCGCTATGGAATGCACGAGGTAGCTACGACGTAGATAGTAGTTCTGTGACTTTTACTATGAGCAGGCTAATAGCAAAGCAAATGGATGATATGTCTGCGGTGATGGATATTTTTGACGGCACTGGAAAACTACAAGCGGAACAAGCTGGCTGTACGTATCTGCGTGCACAGATATACATGTGCTTAGAAGATGAGTACACAAAGGCAATTGTTACTGGGCAAGAGTGTGAGCCGATTATTTTTGTTGCAGCGCAAGCAGCATACGAGTAACTAAAGCAAGGTGCGGCTGCTTACATGCAGCTGCACTAATAAAACTAAGGAGAAATTTATGAATAGAAATGAAGAGTTAGCGATCCATTGCAAAGATGCGATTGAGAAAGTTGTAAACAACGCTGGTGGTGTATTTGCATTTGTGAACCAATTCATAGTTGTGGCTGATGAAGACAGCACAACACGAGCATTGGACAAATCAGTTTATGCCGGTTTTGCTTTAGCAGATGAACTAAACAATGAGCACTACTATCTTGACGTGCATAAGGTTGAACTGAAGAATGACGGCTCATTAGCAGTTGACTTGTATGTTAGTGATTACGAGACTGATAATTGCGGCGAGATTCAGTATGCCAATCAAGAGTGCAACGTGATTTGGGCTGCTGACAACAACACTCCCAAAAGTGTGATGGCTCTGTATCAAATCCCACTAGCAGCGATTGATGGAATGGATTTCAAACAAGTGTGGGAGACGTTCGTAAGCGATAAAGCAAGTCCAGCCAGTTGCAGAAATATTATTCATTCAAGAGCAACGCCAGAAGAGTTGAACGCGTATCTTTCAACAAGTATTCGTAGTGATGAACCTCTGTATAAGTTTATCGATGAAGAACGTGGATGCGGAGCTACATATGTATTTGTGAGCACTTTGCAGGCAGGACCTATAGCTGGATTTGAAATTCCTAAGCTACTGGATAAGTCGTGAGTCAATGTGCAAGCTAGATTTGAAGCAAATCTCAGCACTCATCAAGAGTAGCTATCGATAGCTGGGAGGTGGAAATGGTAGAGGTGCTGTGCTTGGAAAGACTCCTCGCGCAGCATTCTCTGCAAGTGCAATCGCTTTGTGTTTCAGTTTGCTAGCCATTACGTCTAAGCTCCGAGTAATGGGGAGAGATGTCTGAGGCTGACGTTTGGCGTCAGGATCAACTTGATCACTTAGAGTTTTACTTAGTCCGATTTTGCTTGCTATGCGCCACATCGATAAGTCAGTATTCATGTACAAGCGCAAAAACTCTAAGCCCAGATCAAGTGTTTGATCGTTAACCTTACTTTTCGTTAATGCGTACTTGGGTGTGGGTTTGAATGAGCGTGATTCATGTTGAATCTTCTTGTGCAAATTTCCAACGAATTTAATCAATTCAGCACGCGTCAAGCTTTTGGGGATTTCGACATATACGTTCCCGTGAACTGTGTGCGACATATGTTTTGGATAAAAGTTAAAGGCGGCCTTTTGAAGCATGTGAGGAACACCCGCAAATACTGCTGGTAATTCCAGAATGATTCTGGCTTCAGGTTTTACTCCTCTATCGCCGAAAAGCAGTAGGCCCTTGTCATCCCACCAATCCTTGAAATTTGATCTGTTGACATCGCCGAAATCCGTTGCGACTTTGATCACTACATCAATATCTGGAACTGCTTGTAACGCCAAATCACGATGTAGTTGGCCTGAAATCACCGTCAAAGCAATTCTGTAGCTCCGACTAAGTTGGAGGTATTCAAACATCCGCATGAAATCAGGACTTGGCGCAATGTGCCCATCGGTGTTGGCATAAAAAATTACGTTTTCATTCATATAAATGTTAGCCATTATGAGTGCTGAAATTATGGCATGGTTACAGAACGGTTGTAAATCCGTAAAGTACAACCCATGCCGCAAGCGCAACAAACAAGCAGCTTGCAGCTAGTAATAGCAAACGCAATTACTCGCGTAAACACAGCGCCGTGCTGTGTTCGCAAATAACTTTAAAGGGGAAAAAAATGGTGCTAGCAAACGGAATTTACAGCGGTGCGGTGTTTGTTGAATATGTGTTGCGTGAGAACGCAGACGCATTGACTGAACAGCAACTTAACGACATTGCGGGAGAAATATTTGAGACAAGCTATGAAGGACTTGTGGCGGTTTATAGCGTAGATATGCGGGGGTTAAAAATTGTTTTGCCGCACACAAATACAGCTGAGAGTGCTGTGGATGTGGGCATTGCAATTGGTGAATTTACAAGCGCGGTGGAGGGCAATAAGTTGCTTGATTATTGGATTAAAGAAACTGGACACGAAAAATTTGATGCAAGTTTGAAATACTTTGACACAACTATTTGCTAAAGCAACAAAAGTGCGGCTGCTTACGTGCAGCTGCACTACTAATAAACATAGGAGACAAATATGGGTAAAGCAGAACAAGTAAACGCAAGTGTGGAACAACTACTTGCACAGGGTAAGCGTTATGCAGCTGCACTAGCTGCAGGGGAGGAGTTTGCGTTTTACGCAGGTGTAGTAATTGACTACTGCGTTGAGGCAATTTTTAGTGACTGCGCAGATGAGTTGTTAGACGAAATGCGTGTGTTGCTAAATGCAGAGGGCTTTGTGATGAATGGTGTGTGTGACGTGTGCACAGTAACAACATTTGTAGCAAAGAAAAATGCAAAGGTCGGCAAAAAAATACATGACATTTTGGACATGATTTTGGCTGACTAATGCAGCAATGCAGGGGGTGTACGTATCCCCTGCGAAATTTAACTTAACTTTAGGAGAAATGACATGGCAATGTCTGATACGTGTTACGAAACATTGGGCGATTTGAGTGGCAGCTTTATGCACTACATAGACTGGGGGTACGACGACAAAGACTTGAGTCTTGTCGTGGACTCTATGTACAGCTTAGCAAAGTTTGGCATTTTGCAGGACAACTTAAACCGTCCGACAGATGCGTGGCTTGCAGAGACAACACATAAGGTGGTTATCACTGGTTTGCTAGAGGATATGGAGATGGACAACGTAGAAGGTGCGTGTGTGCGAATTGCAAGTATTGCAAAACATAACGTCACGCTAGCAGAGGGCATTGAGTACTTGGCAAAAGGCTTGCAACATAAGAGCAGCTTGTTTGACATGATTACTGAGCCTTTGCTGCACCAACGATTGGAAAAAATTGTGACTTATTGCAGCATGCAGTGTGTCGGTTAACGGCCTACGCTTAAAAAGCACAGCGTCCTGTGTAATTTATGTGCAGGACGCAATTTATTAAATTAAGGATTAGATATGAGTAATAGCAAAGTAGAGCTAGAGAAAAAAATTAAAAAACACTGCGACATAGTGATGGACGAGCTCGTTCAAGAGGCAGGGTCAGCAGGGGCATTGGTCAGCCGATTTGTATGTTTGCCAAATGAAGATGGCGATTGTGACGACATGCTCGACCTGTACATTGAGCGGGAGGGAATAGAAAGGAAACTAAAAACAGCAGAGTTCACAGCAGATCTTGCTGGACTAAGTGTGGATAACTCCGGCGGATTGTTGTATTGGATTTGGTTAGATGTTGGAGACGAGCAGAACCCCGATCGCGTAGGTCATTGCCATGTGGCCAAGAGCAAAGATGGAATTGAGATTCGTTGGGAAAACCTCGATCTTGATTTGGCATGAGGTGATTATGAGCAAAGGTACTAAATCAAAATTTACACAGCATCTCTATTTGATGGGAGATCGATTTGATGCTCAAGTGGCGCAATGGTTTAAAGGTGCAGTGATCATCGAGTATGACCTTTCACAGATGTCGCATGGTAATAAATTCTTCAAGCTAGGAAAGTTATGTGGCGTATCCCTCGGTCATCAGGTTACCAAGGTAACAGAGATCATCGGGGGTCCAGCAAAGGGAGTGACACTTGCAAAATTATCGGGTGCGTACCCAGTTGTCTTAAGTAGTCGCTCAGCCTATGAGCGTGGATTGATTACTCGCATACTAGAGTTGTTTGACTACGTTCAGATTTTGAGAATTTCAAGTGAGAGATATGTTGAAAACCTGTATGGGGTTGTGCGTTACACGCATGGACTAAAAGGGTCGAGTGCAGCTGAATTAAACGATATTGCAGATGCTATACACAAACAGCATTGTGGTGCTGAAGCGTCACTGATAAGCTTGATAAAGCAGAGCATCCGAAGCCTCCTTATTTAAATAATAGGTAATTCAGTCCAGACAGTGGTGTAGCAAGGTGACTTCCGCTCTTGCCTCATCTGCCAGCTTCGATGTGCGCCTTGCGTGGAGATCTTTATGGCCCCACGACCAAAGCGCGTGTTGAGCTGATCAATTGCAGTCATTAATCGACTGTTGGTTTCAGTTTCAAGCGTCAGCAAATCGCCCTGAATGTGAGAAGTGGGGGAGATTTCACTCAATACAACGCCAGCCTTTTTGTACTGGTACTCAGGCTTAAACATTAGGTCGATCAAGTGACATGCCCACTTGTTTACAGCCAAGCTGTCGTTCGTAGGCATTGGCAACGGAATAGCAAGACTGGGCATGTACTGCGGCAAGTCTTTCCTAAAACGGTTAGTTTGTAGGAATACTTGAATTACCGATGCGTGTGAATCCTGTGCCCGTAGCTTGGCGCAAGCATTGGCCACAAAGGTGCTCATCGCGTCTTTGAGTACTTCTACATCTTGGACCATGCTGCCAAATGAGCGGCTACTGATGATTTGCTGCTTGTTGGGAACAACCTCTTGCAAATCGATGCAAGCAATGCCTTGCAACTCACGCTGAGTTTTTTCAATAACGACCCCAAACTCTGCACGTAGGGTAGGAGTGTGAGCTACACGTAGATCTTGCACGGTTTGAATTCCGTACTCACCCAGTCGTTTGGTGAGTTTTCTGCCAACGCCCCAGACTTCATCCACAGTGATTTGCGACAAGAGCTTAGTCTGCTGTGCTTCAGTCAAATCGTTGTAGTTGAAGACACCTTTTGAGCGAGGGTGCCTCTTGGCCACAAAGTTAGAAAGCTTTGCCAAAGTTTTAGTAGGGCCAATGCCCACACATACAGGGATACCAGTCCACTGCATCACTTGCTCTCGCATTTGATAGCTGACATCCCGCAGTTTTGGTGTGCCCGTTAAATCCACAAAGCATTCGTCGATGCTGTAGACCTCTGTGCGAGGTGAATAGGTGGCGAGCACATTCATGACCCGATTGGATAGATCGGCATAGAGCGGATAGTTACTGCTAAGAGCCAAGATGCCGTGTTCTTCAGCAAGTGCCTTGCATTCAAACCACGGTTGCCCCATACGCACACCAATAGCCTTAGCCTCATTGGAGCGCGAGACTACACAGCCATCGTTGTTAGACAAGACAACGACAGGTGTTGTAATGAGGTCAGGTCGAAAAAGCCTTTCACAGCTCACATAGAAGTTATTGCAATCGACCAATGCGAGTTGCTGTTTCATACCTGTTCAATGAGTGCAGTCCCAAGCATGATGGGTTTGACCAAGATCTTGTAGGTATCTAAGTCGAATGCAGTTTGTGCAGCGCCACTGTTGCCGTTTGTCTTTGAACACCAAGTGCCGAGATAGCGCCAGTTGTGGATTCGATGCTTCTGAGTCCAACTGTCTGTGGCTTCAACTAAGTCGATCGCGCCTGGATAAGGCCACGCATGTACTTTCATATCCACTAAGGCGCTAAAAAGACGTTGGTCGTGCTCAGCCCGTACTTCATGTCCGACACACGCACCTCGACAGGCTTTGATTTGGACTCCAAAGCAACCGCGTTTGCTTAGCTTTTCTAAGCCAAGCAGGGCGTTGCACAGCTCATGCTCTTTAGCTAGTTCTCGCAGCTTCTCTTGTGCAGAACGTTGTGAGCTGAATAGGCCATACAGGCCATCTACTTGGCCAATGTCGGTGTCTTTGCTGCTGACGATTTCAGGAGTAACGCCATTGCCGCTATCAGCTAGGCGAATGGAGTTCATGTTTCTAAGACGTCTCAGCCGGATATTGAACAAAGGGCTATGTGCCTTGATCATCTGTGCCTCAAGCAACAGGGCTCCAATTTCTCCAGCCGTTTCAATGAAGTCAATCCTGCGTGTCTGAGCAATCAAGTTTGCTTCATCGGGCGTACGTAGGTGAGACAGAACGCGAGTTCGAATATCAACGCTCTTGCCGATGTAAAGAGGCAGCGTACCTTCACCCTTAAAGATGTACACCCCAGAAGTGCGAGGCAATGCAGTCAAGCTATCTGGATCGATTTGGTATGGGAGTGACTTGTCCATCAGCTCAGCTTGTGGAGGTTGAAAGTCACCACACCCCAGATCGTGAGTTCTTCTTCTGGTTTGAGCACGCGGGGTGAGTAGATGGGGTTCTCGGCAACAAGTTTGACCACACCACCTCGTCTGTACAAACGCTTGACGGTGAACTCGTTGTTCAAGATCGCAAGAACAATGCTGTTGTGTTTGGGTTCAGCACTACGATCAACCAGCAGTGTGTCGCCTTCATAGATGCCAATGCCAGTCATGCTGTCACCCTTTACTCGGAACAGGAACGTTGCCTCCTTGTTGCGTATAAGGTGGTCGTTCAGGTCAATGCGCTTGTGCGTGTGATCCGCAGCAGGCGAGGGAAAGCCTGCGGGCACTTTCCACCCGCACATGTCAAGCCACAAAGGGTTGGGGCTTATCTGAATTGGCTGATCCGAGAAAACTGGCAAAACTGACATGAAGGCACTATACTGGATAAAAGAACAGTGCCTATTCAAGGGGTTAAAAATGCCACCAAACACCATCAAGTCAGAGGAGCAGGGCGGTTGCCAGCGTTGTGCCTATGTGTTGGGAGGAACGGGGGCAGACATAAACATGCACTGTGGGTTCAAGTACTTCCAGCAACCAGCTATGGACAGGAAAGTAGAAAAGTTGTGCAATTTTCCATCAGTGAGCGCTAACAACGTATGTGGAAATTGGCGGCTAAAAGTAGTCTAGCCTTTTAGTCTTTGTGCACATGACATCAATGACAGACTTTTGGAAAGAAGGGCCACATGACCCGATCCCAGTTGAGGAAACTTGGCGAGAGTTTGTTCGTTCTGTCGGCGGGGCTGTAGTCGAAGATTTGTTACCAGAGCCTCGGACATTTCAAAACGCAGACTTCCTGTTTCAGGCAATCCCTTTGGTCGCTGAACTCAAAGAAGTAGAGACTGAGTTTGATCGATCACCTGCTTTTCAAACTGGTTATATCGAGCTACTCGAGCGTGTGACCAGGGAAGATCCCAGCTGGCGCCCTAAATTGTTTGGAGGACATGGTCAATATCCAGCTTGGTTCAACAATGAATTTGTTCGACTGTTTCGCGATCCAATCTCTCGAATCTTGAAGAAGGCCAATCGGCAGATTAGAGAGACGAAGACGCATTTTGGAATTGCCGAGCCTACGGGAATAGTGATTTTTGTAAATGACGGGTTCACACAGTTAGAGCCACATTTCATACGCTCTCTCGCATGCAACATTCTTGCCTCTAACTATTCGTCAATTGATTGCTTTTTATACGTTACTGTTAACCGGTATGTTGAGATCATTGGTACTGATGTTCCTCGGTTATTGTGGATGCCTTCATACAGCGACCGTTCACCGGCAAACCTTGTTGATTTTGTAGATGATCTTGGGCGTAAATGGTTTCAGTACTTAGAAACAAAGATTGGACAATTTACGATCCCGCCAGAGGAGTTGCCTCAAGATAACGGGGAAGCACGAACAATGCTGTCCAGATCAATCGTCTTGCCCAATGAGCGGCGATGACGCGAACGCCACAAAACAAGGCGAACAGGTTATCAATACTAAATTCTCAGCGTAAGGTGCTAACTGCAATGACCCGACAGAAGCCGAAATTTGAGGTACTTAGAGCACTATTCGCACGTTCGGGAAATCAGTGCGCTTTTCCAGGCTGCACAGCACCTTTGTTTAACGAACGAAATCAGCTGATTACACAAGTCTGCCACATAGAAGCCGCTGAGCCTGGGGGAGAACGATACAACCCCAATCAGTCAGATGATGAGAGAAGAGGTTATGAAAATCTAGTAATACTCTGCTATCCACATCATGTTGAGACAGACGATGTGTCGCGTTTTACAGTCAAGGCTCTGCAAGAGATGAAAGCTAACCATGAGCAACAATTTGAGCTTAGCCCATTTAAAATTGATGAGTCGCTGCTACGAAAAATTTCAGATGAAATGGATCAATATTGGGACAACGTACAAGAAAAACATAAAGAGCACATCGTCCCTGAATTAGCTATTCCAATCAACGCCAAAGCAAACTTTGGTGAACTTGTTGAAACTGCAAGAAGTTTTGTTGGAAATATCTATCAGTATCAGGATTCCCTGTCGAAATCGGAAGAATGTCTCGTGTCTGAAATCAAGGGGTTCCTTCTGGCGTTAAAAATTTCTCCTGAAGTCTTGGAGATGCATCCTGAACATCTTCGAAAGTTTGAGTCCCGAAATTGGGAAGTTTTGAATCTTGGGCTAACAAACACCGCGGTCAACTTGCAAGTGCTGATGGAGCAAATGGAACTGAAATATCTGGAGATATTTTTGCAAATTAATCCTCATGACAAAATCGCTCGACTGCGACTTGACTCTCTAAAGGTAAATTTTCAAAAGCTCGCAACGAGTGCTGGGTATGCTGATTAGAGCGCCTGAGTGATAGCTATTGAGCGATCAACTATTTGGGTTGCCTTGAGTTGTGAGATATTTTGACTAAGTTCGCTTGTTTCAGATAGAAAGTCATGCATCACGAATTTCTTTACCGCCTTAGCCAACCACTACGAGAGTTCGTGGGACATGTTGAAGGGCAGGCTGGGATTGTCATTTATGTTACTCAGCAGTTGAGGCTTAACAACGGCGGTCCATTCGGTGTCGGCAATTTGGAGATAGAAATACAAGCACAACGAGTTCAGCTTTTTGCTCCTACAAATGGATACTTTCCAGACGGTGCAGTTCGGCATGAAGTCCTGCACGTTCAACGGTTTCATCTTGATGGTGTTCCAAAGCTGGTGCTAGCTGATGCAGTGGAATGGGATAAGCCTTTTTCTTATGCGTTAGGCCAGATTGACAATGCTATTGAGCATATAGCTATTGTTCCTATCGAACTGGAACATCATCCGGAACGACGGGTGCACTGGGAAGCCGTAATGACAAATGTGTGCAGCAATCTTCACACAGTGCCTGACGTCGAACGATGTCTTGCGGTGTGTCTCCACTGGCCATTTATGAGTCGAGTTTTTCCTGACTCGCATAATTTTCAGCTTCTAAGGAACTATGCATCTGAGTTTGATTTAGTCGAAGATGCAACAAAATTTTCGGAGCAGTTCCTTGCTTCAAGTAAAGAAGAACAGGTGAGCATTCTTTTCTCGAAGTTCTCAGACATCCTTCCAAGAGAACGTGCAGCTCTTGAGTACATTAATAGCGTTACCGGTACAAAGCAGTTGCCGGTACCGTAACTGAAGTGCTTAGAGAGCGTTTGACATTCAGGATGTTGCTACACGCTTAATGACAGCTAACTTTTGTTCCAGTGTGTAGCCCACAGTCCCATAGGTATCAAACTCAGATCCACCGCTTGAGTGACCTGTGATGCTCTCTGCAAGTCGAACAGGTATGTCATTGCAGGCCTTCATGCGATCAATGATGGCGTGACGGAACATGTGTGAACGAAACTTCAAACTCGCGAGCGTTTTGTTTACGGCTGCAGAACAATGATTTGCACCATTGAACTTGGCATATTGCGGTGCAAGCCATTCACTTCTTAATTGAGTTGCACGTTTATGTAGTTTCTGTGCGGCTTCAAGCGAGACGCCATACAACGGAACAGCACGTATGCTGGACTTGTTTTTGCGTTCTGACAGTCTATTGCTCCGCACCCATAGATGGGGAATCGGATGATCAAGAACGCAGTCCTCAAGTCGTGCAAATGTTGGTTCCGAAATTCTCAGCCCTGTGTTGACTTGCATTAGAGCCAGCAATCTATGTGTTGATGTGGTCCATTGCAGAAGCTGAATTGCTTTATGTACAAGCTCAGGTGTTATTGCAACCATCTCTCGAGTTACTTGTCCTTCGTTAGGAATCTTGATCGCTCTGAAAGGGCTGAGCCTATCAATGTCGAGATAGCGGAACGCTAAATTGAGGATGGCGTTTAATGTATTGAAGTGTTTACGTACGCTAACAGGAGATAGGCCGCGCTGAAGTTGGGCATCGCGATATTGAATGCCATGCCAGTGCTTAAGCTGATGCAGCTTGACATCGCCAAAATGATCACGGAAGTAGTTGAAGTATCTAGTGGCATCTAGAGCGAATTTCCTGCGCTTGTCAGCCATGCTCTCTCGCATGTAGATCTCAAAAGCGTCGGTGATGGTCGGGGCTGAAACGGTGGCTGAGCCAGTCATGTGCTCTGCGATTAAATCCGCAACGAAATCCTCCTCAAATGGAACGCCCTTAACAACTACCGCCCCCAACTTGATCCCCTCCCTGAAAAGTTCAAGTCTGCAGCTGAACTAAAAAAGAGTCGACCTAAATTTTTTAATGGCTGTGATCAGATCGTGAGTTCGATGGCGTGCTTAGGAGTCGAACCAATTAATCACAAATCAACACGGCGTTTAAATTTCAACCGACGTCTGATGCGGCACCGAGAACGCCGTCCTCAAAAAATCTCTTTGCCACAATATTCGCTTGGTGTTTTGGTTTCGCATAAAGAAAGGACAGTGAACTCTATGACGCAATGGCAAGTGCAGCTAACAGGTGATGTGCGTGATCTTGATTACCTAACGAATGTAATGGGAGAAGGTGCAAGAAAGGTACTGCGCGAAGTGGCGGGTGGATATCTTTATGAGTCAAATTCATTTTTAGCATGTGTTGATTCTTCCGAAGTCGAAATATTGGCAGAAAAAGAAGTTGCTGTTCTTTCGGGGATTCTTAAAGTTGAACGTGGTTCACGAGACCGATTGAATTACGGAGCCGTGATTAAGCTCAATGCAACAGGTCGTAGAGATATTTTTGTTCGGATTAGAGAGGCGCTACACGTTAGAGCTGAGGTTAGTGCAATGCTTGCCGTCATTAGAGACGCGAAAGGCAATGTCATTCCTCAGTCTGATCCGCCACTAGCTCGATCTGCAGTGCTATTGCAGTTGTCAATTAGTGAGCCATCAATTGCTAAAGTATTGCGACTCTTAAGTGCTTTAGATGCTCGATCTTGGAGCGGTCTTTATCGGATTTTTGAGGTGATTGAAGGTGATGTAGGCGGGCAACGTAGACTCGAAGAGAAGGACTGGTGTTCAGCTTCGGATCTCGATCGTTTTAAGCATTCTGCCAATTCAGTCAGCGTCGGGGGAGATGCGGCTCGACATGGAACCGAACGTCACCAACCACCGAAAAATCCAATGACTTTGTCAGAGGCTGAGGCTTATGTGAATTTTCTAGTTCAAGGATGGTTTTCAAGTAAAGGAGCCTAATTGGAATTTTTGAAAAACTAAAAGTTAGATGGTGAGTCCCATTTCATGTAAGAACCGCGAAGGAGCCTTACTCCATCCGCGATAGCGAGCTGCCCTGCTTAGCACTAATATTTCCTTGGCGCGCGTAATAGCAACAAAGCAATTCCTTCGTTCTTCTTCCATTTCAGCGCTCTCATCTCCTTTTAGTTTGCTCTGATAAGAAGGTAGTTGATCCTCTGCCATCCCAAGGAGATAAACAACATCAAATTCTCTTCCTTTGGATGCGTGTACTGTCATTAACGTAACTGCATCTGGATCAACTGGGGGTTCTTTTGAGCGAAGTTGTAATTCTTGCAAAAATTGATCGAGTGGGGCGCTTGAGCCAATATGACGCGTGATGTCTCGCAATAGCATCTTCCATACAGCTGCATCTTCTCGCAAATCGGATGCACTTTGGTTTGATTTAGGTGCGGAAGCTAATAGTGTGTCAAGTGTCTCTTCCATTATCTTTCGAGCTCTTGATGTGTCTGAAAGCATTGCGATTAGAGACGCAAGTAGGGTGTTGCTTTCTTCCAAGGGAGTGTTAATAAGACTAACTTGCGCAAGCCAAACTGAAACATAGCTTTTGCCTGTTCCCTCGGCTTCAGATATCACCTCTGAGGCATTAATGGAGAGGTTAGAAATTCGATTGAAGGAGTCAATGAGTACGGCAATATTTCGACGATCAAGCGGCCTACAAACTTGTTGAAGGCTTGATGCTAAGAAGCGCATCTGAGGTGTTAGAAAATTATCGCGACGTTGTGAAATCACCGACGGAACAGCAAGTTCAGAAAATTCTTTTTGCACACCTTCAAGTAGCGCTCTGCTGCGAGCAAGGATTGCAATACTGCTCCACTTATCTCTGCCTGCATTTGCTACTTCACGTGCGATGCCAGTTGCTTCGGCATTCGAGTCGCTAAAAACACGAAGTTGTATTTGTTCGTTTGTGGGCAATGATGCACCCAACTTTCCAGCAACCAAGGGTTCTTTTCGAGCGGTTCTTTGAGCGTTGTGTGCTGCAAGTTTGTTGGCGGCATCAACAATTGCTGGTGGACATCGATAATTAGTTGGTAATTGAATTATTGATGCCTCAAAGTCTGATCGAAGACGTTGGATTTGACGGAAACTGGCACCGTTCCACTGGTAAATAATTTGATCATCGTCTGCTACTGCAACAATATTGCGGAAATCTTTACCCGCCATAATTTGCAAAAGTTGATACTGAGCGTCATTTGTGTCTTGAAACTCATCAATCATCCAATACGGATGCGTGCGTCGATACCGTGCGGCGATAGCTGGAAACTCACTAAATAATCTATAGGCCTCAAAAATGAGTGAATTGAAGTCGAGTGCATTGTTTCGCTTGAGTTCTTCTTCGTACGCTCCATAGAGTTGTGAGATTTGCTTGGCATTGCGTGCATTTGGCAATACAGCTTCAACCTGTGTGGGCCCAATGAGCTTTGACTTGAATCGATCAATTAATTTAAGTATCCGATCCTCATCTTGATCCAAATCCACCCCTTCGAGCTTAGATCTTTTGATGGCATCTCTGAGGGTTGCACGTCTATCTTCTTCAAGTGAGTAAATAGAAAAATCTGCAGAAATTCCTAGATGTACGCCGTGTTGCCTCAGGACTTGACCGCAAAAGTTGTGAAATGTGCAGATGACAGAACGATCTTCTAACCCTGGTACCAGTGCAGCAACACGATCTTTCATTTCGTCAGCAGCTTTGTTGGTGAAAGTAAGTGCGAGGATTTTGAAACTCTCGTTGATACCTTCATTGAGTAGGCTACCGATACGACAAGTCAATATTTGTGTCTTACCAGATCCTGGGCCCGCAAGAATTAGCAATGCCCCATCTTTCCATTGAGTTGCGTTGAGTTGCGTTTCAGATAGGCTTGATAAAGCTAGATCAAGAGAGGTTGAGGTACGTGTCATGGTTGGCTTTGCAGGGCTGTGATTGCAAGACGTACTTTTTCTAGGATGCGGCTAGCGAGTGATTGGTTTTGACGAACTTCAAAGGCGAGTGCTGCTGCGTAATCTGTTTTATTTGCTTCCATTAACTTGAGAAGCGCGACTTGATCACAAGTGTCAGCATCATTGTTGCCTATGTTTTTTAGGATGCTTCGAATTTCTTTTTCAATGCCGTCGGCAAGTAATTGTTGCTCTAGATAGCCTGCATCCAATAGCAAGCATTGTGTATCAGCCTCAATCTGCGTGAATCCTTTTTTGACAAGGCTTGCCTTGTAAGTCTGACCTGCATTGTCGCCATCTAAAACAGCCATCCATGGGATGTTGAACGCACGAGCTAGTGCTGCGAATGCTGCTGGGTTGCCGTTATTGACAGTGTCTATGAGTGCTATACCGTGATCGTCTAGCGGAGTTCCAAGTGCTTCTGCCATTGCAGTTACGAGCGTGAATTCCGCTTGCCCTTCAACTAGTAGCCATTTACTTGCAAAGAAAATTTCGCCACGAATTCTTCGTGCATAAGTATCTAGCGCAGTTAGGTCTTCATCGCAAATATATAAACTTGAATTGCTTTTTAGATTTTTCAGTGCTTCTTGCGCTTTTTGTGACTCTGGATTGTGTCCGTAGCAAGTTAATAAATTTCGATAGAGTTTTTCTTCAAGCGCGCCAGTAACAGAGAGTTTCCCACTTGACGCTTCATATGTCAGCTTGCCATGTGAATTTTGTATTACGTTGGCCAGTTTTGGTTCCGGAGGAATTACGGTACTAAAAGTTTTTGGTAGAGAACGAACTTCAGTTCCAGTTGATCCAAACTTAAGCAAGCGCAGGCTTCGGAAAGGTACGTGCTGGACGAAATAAGGGCTATGCGTTGTTATCACTGTTTGGCCAGGCAGCTTTGATATATGAGTCCAAAGTGTGCGTGCAGCTTGTGGGTGTAAGTGTGTTTCAGGTTCTTCAAGAGCAAGTAAAGGTGAGCTGTCAGGTTCATACAGTTCTTCAAGTAAGTGCTCTACAAAAGCTTGAAAGAGAAACAAGACAGATAGGCTTTGGAGTCCTTGCCCATGTTGCTTTAATGGTAACCAGGGCCAAGTGCTCGAGTTCCGCAGAATGATCTCTGCTTTAGACAATAGATCCCATGTTTTCAATGGTAACAATTGAAGATCAGCTGATCCATCGCGATCCTTTGCTGCAATCGTAGTCGCATGGGATAGCGTGTTTGCAATTTTTTCTAGCTTTGGATCTGCGTTCAGCAATTTGCTGTTAACGCGTCCGAGTACTCTGTGTATCCGACTTTCTAGGCTGGTTGGGATTTGTATTGCCTTTAATAGGCGTCCCCAGAATTGTGATTTAGGAGAAAACTCATCACTAACATCTCGTAGGGCTCCAAGATAAAAGACTGGCATGTACCGCCAGAAACGCTCTAAATTTGTACGAGCGGCAGACTTGCCCACAAGTGGTTGTCGAGCGGCATTCAGAAACTGCCATGTTGGCACGTATGCTTCTTCTACAGCATCCCAAGCGCAAGTTACACGCATTGTTACGGAAGTGATGCCAGTGGTTGGGTCTGTTTGCGAAATGTTGTCTAGATCTTGCTGAACAGCATCTGTCCATTCACCGACACTAGTTTCCTCAACCTTAACCTCAATCACAATGCCTGGTGATGTTTTTGGGTCTGCGGTCTCATCACGCAGATGGATGTCGTATTCAGTGAAACCGGTTCCGCGTTGCCCCCACCTGCGAGTAAGTGCAATGCGCAATGCGTCAAGTACTGCAGTTTTACCCGAATTATTTCGACCGATAAGTACTGTGCTATCGCATAAATCAATTTCAACATGTCGAATGGATCGAAAATTTTCGATTGTTAGCTTAGTAATTCGCATCTCTTTATCCTCCGCTTACGTGGTCATGATTGCCTATTACGAGAGGCTATGAGTAGCTGTAAAAATCGTCTCCTGCTTTCTACTTCATCATAAATGTTTCATTAATCAGCACGATGAAGTCTGGATTCGATAGTCGCCAGTTTGTATGAGTTTGATGAGCTAATTGTTTGTGCTTTAACAAAAAGTCGAAAGGGAGAAGCATTAATGAGTCAAATGGTGGCGAAACACGGAACCCAGCTTGGGGACGAAAACCCAGCCATTGCAAACCCTCCAAGGGGCTATAATGCAGTAAAATGGCAGTACAAAATGAAAGTTGCAGTTGCTAATAGTAATGTTAATAAATTAAAAAATATTTGCTTTACTACACAGTTTGCTATACAGTTTCAAAATGTTGTTGATTTCAAACAACTTTTTCTTAAAAAATCTATTGAAAATCCGCGTGTCGGCAGTTCGATTCTGCCCCAGGCCACCAAAATAAAAAGCCTAAGTAGTTCGCTACTTAGGCTTTTTTATTGCCGTTTGAGGGCTACTTATTCGCTGCACTTTCCGCAGACGCCGCGCTAGCGCGTTGTGCAAACTCAGCCCGCAGGGCCTTGAGCTTCTCACGCGGGTCTTCTTTGACGGTGGCTTTGTCCAACCCCATTTCTTCGATGAAGCGGCTGGGTTGAGCTGCAATCATCTCGCGGCCTTTTTTGCGTTTGCGCGTCCAACTCACCGCCAGGGTGCGTTGGGCTCGGGTGATGCCCACATACATGAGGCGGCGTTCTTCTTGTAGGCGCACAGCAATGTTTTCGTTGGTGTGCTCAGTGCCGGGTTCATCGTCTAGGCGGAAGGGCAACATGCCTTCGGTTACGCCCACCAACATCACATGGGGCTACTCCAAACCTTTAGAAGCATGTAAGGTGGAGAGCGTCACGACGTTTTGGTCTTTCTCGCGCTCGGTGAGCGTGGAGAGCAGCGCGATGGTTTGTGCTACCTCTAACAAATTCTTCA
>JACCDY010376867.1_pt1 | contig 42509 bp, 48 predicted proteins | sample 7446391 | NCBI WGS metagenome assembly JACCDY01 (sample SAMN15323451, study PRJNA562643) | freshwater metagenome | isolation source: river surface water | place: USA:Blue River Watershed | collected 2017-08-18
GAATCTGTTTTCATTTTAAGTTCCTCAACACTCTTAGTAAACTGTTTTCTAGTTCTGAGTGTTTGTTCAATGGTTGCATAATGACATGTTCCGCAATGGTCTTCGTTTGCAAAGCGGACCTTGGTGTTTAGAATATTTTGACAATAATCAACGTTCCATCTGCCAAGGAATTTAATGGGATCGCGTCGGATAAGAAAGGAGAGCATTGTGGAATGTTTGGGATGTAGTTCGGTTCAGCGTGTGTGAAAGATAATTGAATCGTACTAGAAACCTTCATTTTTTCCCAAAACCACGATACCCTAAAAAAGTCCCACCCGTGAGCGCGCCGCGCAGCGGCGTGCGAACCAAGGCATGCATAGGATTCCTCCAAAATCCCTAAAAGTCACGATACCCTAAAAAAGTCCCATCCGTGAGCGCGCCGCGCAGCGGCGCGCGAACCATGGCATGCATAGGATCCCTCCAAAATCCCTAAAAGTCACGATACCTCAAAAAAATCCCACCCGTGAGCACGCCGCGCAGCGGCGTGCGAACCATGGTATGCACAGGATACCTCCAAAAGTTGACAAAGTTGAGTTGATTGCGAATTACAACCAGAATTCTCAACATGATGTCTATACCTGCATCCTTTCTTACCGAATGGTTTGAAACCGTTCGCATAATATTAAACGCGCCGCAGAGGAACCCACCGCGGAAGAGTTGCTTGGCCCACCTTTGGGAATACATCCGGTATGGAGATCGCTCTCATGAGTATTATTGGGCTAAAAGGGATAAATTAGACTGCATAAATATGCTCTGTTATAATCCTATGCTCACGTGGAAAATAATTCAAGAAAATTCGGATATTGAATGGAATTACAGTGTGCTTTCCATGCATCCGTGTATCACACCTGCAATTGTGAAAGAACATCCTGACATTCCTTGGGATCCTTTAAGACTTGGCGCGAATCCTTCTTTTACCTACGAAGATGTAAAACATCTACACGCAATCAATAAACCATTGGAAGTGCCTAAAAACTGTTGGGATAATATAAGCTTTGAACCTAATGAATTGGATTCTCTATTCTGTACATCCCCTAAGATGATGCCCCTACATGTTTTCAGGAGGATGCGACATTTGCACACATCGTTGCGCCATGTAGCAGTCCTATCATTTCTGAGAAATCCGCTGACGTCAGCGGTAGCCGAAGTAGTAGCAGAGGAGCGGAAGCGCCTTCGTTCCAAGTGCCTTGTGGAACTCACGGCCATTCCTTGGCTACCTGTGGATCTCATACGGAAGACAGTGGAGTTTCTTTGATATCCTAAATTTTTGGCTTTAGGGTCACCTGCACATTATAATGTTCCTCGCTCTTTACGCAAGAAGAGCTTACGATATCCCTCGTAGAGTTTACGGTATTCTGCATTTTCATCGGCCTGTGGGGTTTCCGCGAGTCCCAGAGCTACCAACACCTCCTGCGGATATAATTTCGCCCATCATCGCTTTGTGCCATACTCAGCCTCACTATACTGCCAACAATGACCGAATCGTGCCGAGGCATAGTCCCCCAGTATATCGTCCAGCCAGGACGCAAAGGCTCGGCGCGAGATTTGCTGGCCTCTCTCTTTAGGGCCGGTACATTTTACGAGTATCCATGGCAGCATTAAACGCCTTGCGATATCCCTCGGCAAGCCGAGCTTGCTCGGCATCCGTGAGGTCCAGGGCCGCCTTGACTTCCTCAGGATGCAGGGGTGCGTCGCACACCAAGGCCTTCTGGGTGGCGTTTAGGGCGGCCTGTTGGCTTCTGGTTTTGTACTGCCAGCACTTTCCGAATTCCTCGGCTGTCGGGTTTTCCAACATGGACTTCAGGAAAGCTATGAACGCCTCGCGACTTATCTGCTGTCCTTGGCCCTCGTGACGGTTCCAGGCACCATTGGCTTTCTTGTGACGGAATTGGATAATGTTGGCATCGTCAATGTACAATGCATTCGTGAAGGCCTCGGTCTCGCTCGGATGCACAATGGGCGGTTCGGCTGTGTTGGGTACATTGGGAGCGTTCTCAGTGGGTGGAAGCGTCAGAGGGAAGTTCGTGTTAGGAATGTTGAACTTCTTTTCGGCAAGCATGGTATGCAAGGCATTTGTATGAAACATCGGTGCATCCCACATCGCCTCGCACAACGCATCCATGGCCTCCCACCATCCTATATTCCCAACACGTGCTTGAAGTTCTTTGGCGTATTCGCGCAAGCGACGGAAACGAAGGAGTTTTTCCGTTGTTCCACCACCGCCTTCACCCTCACAAGAGGTTGCGAAGGGGTCTTTGCCCATAATGATGGCTGGCACGGGTCCTTGTACAGGTGCTAGATTGTAATGATTATGCCCCTTACAAATACGACCACAAATGGTACACCAGTTCACAATGCCGTCTCGGTTCTTATACTTTTTATAGAGCTCCTCGTGGTAGTAGCCCTTCGCCGTAGAACAATTGTGGCTCATGTACATACAGGCTTCGGCTCTTTCAACATATTTCATACACACGGGACACAGGGCGAAGTTCCTGGCCGTCGCATCATCGCCAAAAATACCGTCCAACATGGAGGCATCCCCGCGTGTCCAACCTTGCCATTTCAAGGGAGGACCTTGTATGCGATCATGGGATTCCAGTAATTTGCGAGTTTCAGGTGTTTTTGCAACATCTATAGGAAGTTGTCCATTTTTGTTGGTAATATTTTTATCAGCACCAGCAATGAGCAGACGTTTCACAACAGAGAGATGTCCATTTAGAGATGCTACATAGAGAGGTGTTGACCCATCATTTGTCTTAGCTTTATTCACATCAGCTCCAGCTGCAATCAAACGTTCTACAATATCTATATAGCCCCCTCTGGATGCTGTGAAAAGAGGTGTCATGCCTGACGCATCGTTGTTCACATCGGCACCTGCAGCAAGCAAATGTTCCACAACCTGTGTATAACCCTTTTGAGATGCCCAATAAAGAGATGTTGTACCTGTTACGTTTTGATAATTTACATTTGCTCCAGCAGCAATAAGACGTTCTACGACATCTGCATGACCATTTATAGACGCTGCAAAGAGAGGGCTGTCTCTATTTGTATTATTAACATATGCCCCTGCCGCAATAAGAAGCTCCACTATTCGCAAATATCCATTGTTTGATGCTAAATATAATGGTGTTGTACCGGTGTTTGTCGTGGCTTTGTTCACATCTGCTCCGGCTGTAATAAGACGTTCTGCAATATCTACGTAACGTCGTTGGGATGCAATATAGAGTGGTGTCTCACCATTTTTTGTGGCTTTATTCACATCAGCACCAGCAGCCAGGAGACGTTCTACAATAGATAAATACTCTTGTTCGGATGCCACATAGAGTGGTGTAGCACCAGTATTTGTTGTGGCTTTATTCACATCGGCACCAGCAGCAAGGAGACGTTCTACAATAGATACATTCCCTAGTTCAGATGCAATATAGAGTGGTGTTGTATTAGTGGTTGTTGCTTTATTTACATCAGCACCAGCAGCAAGGAGACGTTCTACAATAGATACATGCTCTTGTTCAGATGCCATATAGAGTGGTGTCGCACCAGTGTTTGTTGTGGCTTTATTCACATCAGCGCCAGCAGCAAGGAGACGTTTCACCTCCTGTTCCTTTCCATCGCGTACAGCAATAAAAAGTTGTGTTCTGCCTCGGGCATTCAGAGGATCATTAACACCTGCCCCACCTCTTCGTCTATTCCTTCGCTTAGTGCTATATTTGGCGCTTGGCAAGCGTCGGGTTCGTTTCGGGAGCATCCCTATCTACTCAGGACATACTTTGCAAAAACCGGAACTCCCAACATGCTCCATGAGTCGTGTGAGCGCGGCGGCATTCTGTGGATAGGCCGCTACCATTTTTCGTAGAAAGGCGATGCGCTGCTGACGGTATACATGGTCCGGTAGATGGCTATACTCGTACCGAATACCCTCCTCCCATGTCAGGAGCCCATCGTAGGGTTTCAGAACGACCGACATATCCATTGCGCAAAAAAGGGTTGCTAGGTGCGAACGCGGCTCGTGCGTCTTGGTATCCAGTATAATGTGATGGATGTGCTGGATATCAGGGGATTCCTGGTTATTGCAATGAGCCAAAAAGAACCTGGCCGATTCCTCTTCATTATCCGTTCGTGTTGGGTCATAAAGGATATCGTGAAAAATGGCGGCGAGCCGTAGGATATCCTTTTCGCGCTCGTCGGTTGCTGTATCTGCGTCTATTTGTTTCAAGAGGTCTCGGAGGTGACTTTTGGCATGATATTTACGATGGGGGGCATTCCACATCGCCAGGATATCCTGCTCGGATATACGGATATGCCAACGGTCCAACACGGGCTGCATAGCGCGGGTTTTGTTCTTATGGGGGTTTCTTGTCTTAAGCAAAAAGGTTAAGATGGTGGGATGGTGGATAGTGAAATGAAACGCATCAGATGCGCTTGAAATCAAAGGCGTGTTTGAATATGGTCTTCATTGTACTGGATTTTACGAATTCCAGGAAAGCGGAACCACGTATCATAATGCAGGGAAAACCGTCTGCCTGGATGTCAATTGTTTCGGATCTCTTCATATCTGCGTCAATCATGTGGGCCACAGCTTCCACGTACTCTTTGACATCCTCTAGGGTGTGCACGACTTTGCGGCGTGTATACGCAATCGCATTTTGAGATGTTGCGTTATCCGGTTGATTATAGGCTAGTTGAATAGTGAATGTGTTTGCTGTATGTTCTATCCAAACGACGTCAAACGTCTTTTGGATGCGGTCGTTCAGAATGAAAGTGATGGAGGACATTGTTGTTGGGAAGTGCTGGGGAGTGCTGGGGAGTGCTGGCATGACCTGCATAAAAAGACACAGGTGTGTCAATTTTTTAACTCTTCTGTACTTAGGGCCGGTATATTCTAATTAGGACCGATACATTTTGCGGATATCCATGGTGCTGAAAAAATTGAAGGCAGTTCCAGATACCTGCCAGGTGTCGTGCTCGCCACAAACACCTTCCTCCCTTTCCCTTCCTTTATCCATCATGGCTTTCCTTTCCAAAAAACTCCTTTCCAAGTACGCCCTTCCAGGTGCCGTACCCTATCCTGAAGTTCAGGATAACTACCACAATAGTCTTGACTATCTCCGTCAAGTCCACGAAGATGGTTTGCAGGCCCATTGGAAGTCGTTGGCAAATATGCTCTGCTCACGTTTCCAACATCGCAAACCGAATGAGCAGCAACCCGTCTACGCCTTTGATCCTGGTGCCTTTCGCTATTATCGCTACGGCCAAGAACGCTTCCTCTCAGGACATCTCAAGGATATTGTTGGAAGTCCTGAGGATGCCGAAGCCTATTACCGTAAGCGCTTTGCAGAAGCCTTCCCTGACTTTGCCATCCAGATACAAAAACGCCCCAGCGATATAAATGTTGGATATTCCTACAGCATTCGCATAGATATTCCAGATGTCGTAGACGATTCGGATTCAGACTCGGATAATGATGGTGTCGCGGAATACCCATGGTGCAAGGAATACCAATGGTGCAGATAAGGGGTCTTTGTAGAATGCTTCAAGCGTGACGACTGGCATTTTGCATGTGCATATGGTCTGGAAAAATTGAAGGTAGGATAGCAGGGTCTGCAGCTGACGTGGCAACACAACCAACATTCCCTACACATCCTCCTCTTCCTTTCCTTCCTTCGCTTTGCAACGCAACGCGACGCAACCGCAGCACTTCGCAACCAATATGTCCAACGCCCTTTCCTTGAAACAAGCCATCCTTGCCCTCCTCCCTTCCTACAATCAATCACCTGACGTGTATAGTGAGCATATGCTTGAACAGATTCTGAACAAGCATATACCCGTTTATTTGAAGGAACTCCGTCGCGTCTGCATGGAAAAACCGGTATCCCCATGGGAACTGACACTCCTTGCTTTACCCGCTTCCCAAGAATGGCTCGCCATCAATGCATCCGTCTTCAAACTCCTCGGCATAAAACCTCTGCAATTATGGGCTGCCCTTGCACTACTACACGATCTGGATAATAGCGTGGGGCACTACAAACACCACGATGCCGCCTATATTCGCAATGCCTTTAACGGCGACTATGTCCCCGCCTAGTTTTGCCTTTCCCTTTCCTCGTTTTCCGTCTTCCCCCAGCCTGGAAGCGCCTATTGTATTTTTAGCGGTATTCGGCGATAGCTGGATTTTCCGGATCTCCCAACATATGTCCCATAGATGCTCTTCAATTTTTCTACGCAAGTTCCTTTTCCTTCTCTTTCTGGACAAGCCAGCCAGGGAGCTGATAGCCCGTCTGGTCATGAATCGTCTCCAACATAGGAATGAGGCCTTTGCCCAAGTTCTGAATTGCCGAGGCGGGGTTCTGGGCATCATGAGTCCACACGGTAATTTTGGGTTGCATATCCTTGATGGCCTTGGCGTTCGCCTCCGCTAACTTCTCGTAAACCCCCTTTTCCAACATGGTATAGGATAGTAAGGCGCGCGGGTCGCCCCCAAAGGAGGTCACAAGACGCTGGAGACCCTCGGCCTGTGCCGCATACGTAGCGGTGGTTCCCTCGGCCTCCTTCTGTTTCTGGAAGAGCGCGGCTTCTGCGAGAATCCGTTGGCTCGCAGCTCGGCCCTCCGCCTCTTTTTGGGCCGTCTCGGCCGCCACGGTCGCCTTGATGAGTTCCTGGGCGCGCTGCTTCTCCAGCTCCATCTCCTGACGGCGTACTTCCACGTCGCGGAGGAGCTGCATACGAAGGGAATCGGCCTCCTGCTCTGCACGAATCTTGGCCTGCTGAATGATGAGGTCCTGCTCCGCCTTAGTCTTTTCCAGGTCGGCCTTGGATTTCAGGATTTCCTGTTGGCGGCCGTTTTCCACAAGGGCCGTCTCCGCCTCCACGACGGCCACACGTTGCCGTGTCTCCGCCTCGCGTTCCTTCGCGCCAATATCACCCTTCTTATTCTGCTCGGCGACCTCCACTTTTGCCTTATTCTCCGCCTCCGCCTTGATTTTCTGGGCGAGCGAGCGGAAGTAGTTGCTCGTAGCGGAATCCTTGAGCTCCTCAATATTGGCGTTGTAGATTTCCAGGCCGTACTGGTCCAACTGCGCCTTCACATTCCCAACAATATCGGTCTTGAATGCCGCGCGACCTGTAAAAATATCCTCAATAGAGAGGTTAGCGGAGAGTGTGCGGGTCTCACCCTCAATGATACCGCGAATGAGGGCGTCGGTTGCCGCGTCCTCCTGGACGAGAAGGAACCGCGCGTACTTTTGTAGGGAGTCCTGGTCATTCTTTGGACCGATGGTGAATACCGCGGGGAAGTTGAACTCCATCTTCTCCCTGCTCATGGCATTCACGGCGAGCTTGAAACTTTTAGGGGTCATATCCACAGTCTGTATATTCTGGAACGGCCATTGGATGAACTTTTTGGCAATTTCCATATCTCCTACACCTGCCCCCGTACGTACCAGCCACTGATTGGATTGCGAGGTCCTGTAACGCATGGCTACAAAGGCTAGGAAACCACCGGCGGCGCCTGTGAGGATGGCGGCCTTCAACAGGGTTCCTGTACTGGTTTTTGGTTGCGGTTGTGGTTCTGTTGCTGCTGCAGTATTTGCCATTTGTCTTTGTGATTCCTTCGCTTACCGAATTTAGACCAACCTTGTCTAAAGTGGTTTCACCATGATGCCTACATTCCCAACATGCTCTCCAAACTCGTCGTTCTTGCTAGTGCTAGCGCAGCCGCGTTTGCCAATGGCTTGTTGCCGCACCATGAGAACTATACGTCTGTCGGCATTTCTCACACAAACGCCTGTATCCAGTTTACTGTGGCGGCGGGAACCGGTTGCGCCTGGATGTGCAATTACTGCGCCAATCAACTGGGCACATTCAATTACTATTTTACGGATGGTGTATGCACCTATCAAACGGGTGGCTGTGTAGGGAACCCCGTCGCCGGCAAACAGTATTCCTGCTGTTCCGTGTAAAGAGCAATTGCTTGCAATAAAAAACCTTAAGATGCTATGCTTCTCCAGGTTTTGAATTTAGGACCTGGTGCGTACCTTGGCGAAGGCTGCGTCGTAGAGGAAGGCTTCCACCATATCATTTGTTTCCTTGCCATCGGTGGCCCATCGGAGCCAGGTCTGGACCTCCTTGGTAATCTCTACATCCCCTACATGCGCCTCCATCCATGCCAGGATCATGTGGTACATATCGCCCATGGAGGCATTCTCATTCCAGGCGGTTAGAATATCGTTTACGGCAAGGTGCTTTGGCATTGTTGGTTGGATGATTGTTTCATGTCACATACATGGTCATCTTTTTGGTATACCTATGTAGAAATGCTCGGCAAGCGCCTTTTTGGGAATTTGGATGAGAATGGTAATGGGAACGCCTTCTTTTCCAGGAAACGCCCACGCTTTGCCAACGCACCCAAAAATGTACCCAAACTCATTGAATTGCGCTACAATACCAACACAAATCGTCCCATGTTTGACTTTGACTGTATGCCGACGACTGCGGGGAATGTAGTGCGTGCTGTGGCGCCTTCACCGCTTCCCAATGTTGCTAATTTACCACAGGTGAGATATGCATCAATGCAGGAAGTTCTGGAACATCCTGGGGACTATACATGGGTGCTCTTTGCCGACAATTCGTTCATGGCAGCACGTGTTCTATCGCCAAGGGAAATCCTGAGTAAGCATAAAAACCTACACAGAGCAGCTCCCGAACGGAGACTTGTAGCCGCCGGTGAATGTCGCATCGGTCCCAATCGCACGGTTCTGTTTAATTTGGAATCTGGAACCTATATGGCGCACGCCATGAATGTATTTCGGAGAAAGTATCGCACAACGGATGTGGACGATTTCTACAGAGATGCAGTAAGTCAACAATGGTTGGCTGCGGGTGCTACCCACGTACAATACTCGTATACCTTGTTTGTTCCAAAGGTTGCTAGTGGGGAGATGTTAGCACCCTATGAGGCTCTTGGGTATACCTTTGAACACTTTAGGGATATGGAGGCATGTCGGGCTGCTGTTGCTGCTGCCAGAGGTGGCAGCAGAACACGTCGGCATAGGCGAAAGCATAGGCGTACGCGCAAACAAAAAAAGTGAGAGGCAGTTGTTCGGTGCCAGCAGAAAGTCGTCCTATATTTTCAACATTTCCAACACAATGAATTCCCTCCTTCTACGTTCTCTTTCTCCTGATGCAAACCGCATTGCGATTCTCGGTGGCTCCCATGAACTCCACCAATCTGTTCTAGACATGGCATCCCCAACAGCCGAGATTGACATTTACTGCGTTAACTGTCGGGTATCAGACGATCGCCTTGTCGTCATCCGTGAGAATCCAACAGAAATCATGCACGAAGTACCCAATACGAAGTATGATGCGGTCATGGTTGATTTACCGGTTGCCATCAGTCTCGGGACATGCGAATATATCTTTGGCACCTTTGCGAATGCATGGCTGTCCGACAAGGGCGCTATGACGGTCTCTGTAGGAACCATTTGCTCGCCTGGCGTCTTTACAACACTTCTTACACAGCACACGAATGTTCGGTTCTTCCAGAATGAGGATGGGGCCTATGTATCCACGACCATTCGCGACTTTGAAATACTTTCTGCAGAAAAATCACGGGTTGTTCTGCTGAAACCGAAAACGACCGACACTTCCAACAATGTGTAATGCATATCATCATGCTTATTTTTTGCATTTGTTTCCTCTCAAAAACCGCCACATGCGTTGGAAAATATTACACCGACGGGGTTTCTTGGCTGCCCATTCGGTGCGGATAGTGTCCTTGAACTCTACGAAGTCCATATCGGAATTGGGGTCAAACTGTTGGATCTTGCCGGCCTGGTCCAGGTAATCAAAGTAATCATAATGGGCCTTGTCCTCGGCATCGTACATATAACATTGGATGGTAATGCAGGGGAGCTTGTTTGTGTTTGTTCCTGCTGCTGGCTGGTCCGGATTCTCCAGCTGGTGCACCTGGTTGAGTGTGGGACTAATCCAGGTGACATCGCCCTCTTGGAAGGTGGCCTCGCCAAAGGATGGACCCCCCAAAAACGCGAAGAGCTTGACACGGATGGCGCCACTCAAGACGCGTATAACGGCGTTGGCACCCCCGTGGTTATGCACGGGGGAATAATGACCCGCGGGCCAAATCTCCATCACATACGGAATGCCAGGGGATTCCCCGTTATTCTCATTGAGCGTAATGCGCAAGTAGGTTTCCTTGGTATTCGGCACAGGCCCAAACTCCGTACTTTTTGCCTTCAGCGTCTCATAACACCAACAGGTAGGCGTCAGAATACTGTAGGCAATGGCCTCGGCGAAATCCGGAAAATCCGGTGTATTCAAGGTGAACTGGGCACCACGTATGCAATTGTAGAGTTTCTGGGCTACCGTGGACAGATTGGCAGCGGGTAGACTCGTGCCCTTGGCAATATCCAACATAGTTAAGGCGTCCGTGGGCTTCACATGAAGGGGGACCTGACGAGTAATGGGATCGCGGAGGAGTTGCAGGGGTTTGGTGACAGGGTTGGTAATGTGCACGGCAGCCAGGGTTTCCATCCAGGCGCGGTCGGTCTTTGCCAGCTGGTAAGTGTAGATAGCCGTTTCTTGTCGAGGCTCTCCTACACCGGCCAGTAGACGTTGATTGGGTGCATCCAAACTGAACCAATAATAGGCACCAGGTGTAGCATCCAATCCATTGGTGTTGTTTGGATCTGTGAGGGGTGTAGACTGTCCCTGTTCATGGCGGATAACGACAACCTTTTCCTGTTGAAAAACCACAGACAAATGGGCGGTTTCTGAACTGTCAGCGATGGTAAAGGCGAGTAGCGTATATATATATCCGTATGCTCGCATACAAAAACGCCTTGACCGTGTACACTTAACTTAATGGTGGACGGGGAGGATGTGTTTGTGGAAAAGGTAAGTGTTTTAGGGTGCGCTTGGATGGAGGGTGTGAAGGTCATGTGGATTGTATGTATATTTACGGAGCAGCTTTAGCCAATCCAAAAATGATATGTATGAAGAATCCTCTTGTAACTACAACCACCAACACACTCAACATGTCTTACTACCACAACCCCATGGATCCGTCTCCGAGTTTCTATTCGGAGGTCCTGATACGCGATGCGATTCTTACGCCTTCCAACACCGACCGATGTATTACACCACCGCGGTACACGCAGTGTACAGGCTACGTGGATAGTGCTCCGTCTTCCGTTGCGGTGTATGCGTGCTCGGCTTCGCCCTCTGTCACAACAACAGGGGCAGCGCAAGCGGCAGCTCCCTCTGTAACGGTATCCATTCCTCCTACAGACGAAGAATCTTTGCCTATTCCTTCTACACCTGTGCTGCGCGCAAGGCGCACCCTGGAGCCACCTGTGGTAACCGCTACTGTCCATTCGGTGCCAAAAAAGCCTGGACTCTTAGATAAAATCTACGACATCCTATTGCAGGTTTTATCTGGTTGAACCAAACCAAAAATCTGTTGACAATTTGTTGGTATTTCTGGTTTTTGTAGAAAGTAATAGGTTTTAATCCGTGCGGTCATTCTTCTCATTGTCATCAATCATCGGGATGCTCAACGTCTTTGGTTCTTTGCCACCCTTTGGCACATAGGTCACACCAAATTTTGCTTCACGAATATCCTTTCGCAATTTATCCATGGACGTCTCAAGGACGGATTGTGGATTTTTCACGGATTCAATGACATTCACATACGTAATAGAGCCAAAGAGCCATCCGCTGGATACATACATGTCCACCAAATAGCCCTTTTCTTCAAGGCGTTCCTTGTTCACGAGTTGAACACCTGGGTAGTTGCGAAGCGAAATGGTAGCGGTTAATCTATTTCCGGATACCGATGGACTGGTGATTAAATACCTACCATTTAACAGTCGGTAAGCGAGAACAGAACCGATAAGACCATAAGGAAGAACGGACATGAAAGAGATCATTTTGGGTTTCGTTGGTGGAGAAAGGAAAGGTAGTTGGAACGGGATTCGGACAACAAATGAGAAGGGCGTGTGAGCTGCCGTCAATTTTTCCCGAGAGCCACATCTTCTACAGCATAATCCCCGTAGCTGTAGAAGAAAAAGCGGTTCCCTAAAGAGAGATACCATGTATGTTGAGACGGCAATGGCATTCGCCATTCTTACACTATGTACACTCATTGGCACCGGTGTAATAGAAGTGCCTTCCGATATTCTGCTATCACCCCTTACACAGGCGGTCCTGCTTATCATCACCCTTTCGGTATTCGTCGTCTCCCCTATGGCCGGCACAGGGCTCATTGTCCTTTTTGTCGTACTCATGGTGAAGCGCCAGAATGTGATTGATGCCCAAAAGGCAGCCGAGGCAGCCGCGGTTCCCGATGTGAATGCCGTAGCTATCCAACAATACAATGACACCGCTGCTGAACGAAAGGCGGTAGAACTTGCTACTCAGGCTGCGGATGGTAAACAGCATACCGAGAATTTTGGAGACGCAGGTGCAAGCGCAAGCGCCGAGGTTATGGGTGTACCGGAACCCGCAGAGAAAGAGGACATCGTTGTCTTGAGTGCCGTTTCCGAGGAGGGCCAGTACCCCCTGGAAGAGCCACGACCCCTCGCAGACATACCCGAAACCCAGACCGTCACGGCTCCTTACAAGCCCTCCGAAGATATGGGTGAGAATGCCTTTGAACGTTCCGGACCTGAGCTGGACGAGAAAATGCGCTCCTTTGCATACTAGTTAGGTATCGCGTTTACATTTTGTTGGTAATTCTGCATTTCCAACAAAATGTGTTTGATTTAATGGTGCTACCCAGATTTGAACTGAGATTACGGGATTCAAAGTCCCATGTACTAACCAAATTATACTATAGCACCAGGATGCCCCTTGTTTGGCCGAAGGCCAAACGGGGCTTGGTGGAGAGAAAGGACCTCCACAAGTGAAGTCACTTGCCATGTCTTTAGACTGTGTGCATGGCTGGCCGCGACCTAAAATTTCTTCGCGATTCTAAAACAAGAATGAGTGGCGAAACGGCACTTCGTACTTGTGCAAACTATGCGCGAACTATCGCTGTAGAAACCGTTACAATTCCCAAGACCGAATACGAAGAGCTGTTGGAAATCAAGCGGAAGTCTCTGTTATCATGGGAAGCCATACGGAAGGAAGTGGCCACCAAGCGGTGCCAAGAATTGAATAAGCGTCATTTGGCGGATCCCGTGAAAGTCAATGAAATCCGACGTAAGAATTACTTCATACACCGTGTCCGTAAGATGGAAAACACCGAGGACAAAATGCTACAAAGGCGATTGCAACTTGAAGGGGGGAGCCCGACACTCACATTGACCGACCACTAATAGCGTTAGCACAGGTGTCCTAAAAAACGGGTCTCCGGTTAAATAGTAAATGAATGCCGATGAGGACATTGTGCGAATAAGTGCCGCACAGTTGGCGGCGCTTCTAGCGGAGCTGGAACGACTCCGTGCACTAGAAGCCGAATTACCGGCACTCTTAACACGTATCCGTGCCGAACGAGACGCCGAGAAGCTGGTGGAGCTCCATCAGCGCGACAAAGACGACCCCGAAAGTGCGCGACAGCGGGCACGCAATCGCTATCGCTTGAAGCGCGATGAAATTAACGCAAAGCGTCGCGAGGCCTACAAACGCCGCAACGCTACACCCGTTCCCCCATTATCCGACGAAGCGTAGTATAAGCGTTCGCAGCGGTGCGGAACGACCCTCCGCGCCATGCGCGGAAAAAGGCCGAAAGGGACGGGTCCGAACTGAATATGCTGGCCAACGGAAAGACGGAATTGCCTAGTTTTTTAATATCACCGTGCACTGAATAATCAAACATATCTTCTTCTTGGTCAAACAGCGCAAGGCCAATATCCGCTAAACGTAACTTGAAAGACTGGGTGGCTTCATCGTATATGTAGAGAATATTGCCTGCATGGGCGTCGTTATGGGTTATTCCGGCCTCATGTAGGAGTTGGAGGGCAAGCAGGAGGTCCGCAATTGCCTGTAGACGATTGTTGGCTGTAAAAAACTCCATAAGGGTGGTGTTGCGATACAATTGGTCTAAATTACCATTGGCGCGGGGGAAATAGAGGATGCGGGAAGGAATTGCCCCCATGATGGTGCGACAATCCTGGAAGTTGGGAGCAGTTGGCAAGTCTGCCAAATTGGTCGCACACTCAAACACCGGCAATAGCATATAATTATCAATGGATGGAATACGCCGACGCATTTCTTGTGCCTTGTCGTATTCCGTAATATAGGTGGAATTTACTTCGTAATCGGGGTCCACACTGAAGGGGTCGTAGAGTTTGGAGACGTAGGGGGCATTTGTGGGGGCTCCTGGGCATTGGATAGGCGGATCCGTAACACAGCCGAATACACCTTTGCCGATGACTTTGCCGGCTTTTTGGTTACGGAGTTTACGCAGTGTGCGGTTTCGGCGGGTTTTGCGTTTGAGCAATCGGCGCCTTCGTGTTGGCATTCTATTTTAGTGGCAGAAAGAGTTCCTGCGCGTTCCTTTCTTAGCGCCGCGACGACGTCTGTAGGAACGGCGTTTAGGTCTTCCACCATCTTGCTTCACACGGTCCGCATTTGCCTCAGAAGGAACATAATTAGTATATTCAATGGTTGTAGCGTTGGCAGCGTTAGTAGCTGCTGGCGCCTCCTCTAAATACCCCAAATCGCTCAGAGTGCCACGTGTATTAAATGCACGAATGGCATCCAAATCCAGCGCGTATTCCTTCTTGAGGTGTTTCATAGTACGCACAACGGCATCATGGGTACGTTGGAGGTCCTCGTGGTGATGTTCGTAATTTGGGTCAGTCACCAGTTCATACAAGGCATCCTTGAGATGCGCCATGCCATTCAATGTGGACATAGCATATGCATATTGAATGTCGGGGTCCATAACGGAAGCAATGCGCCCAACATGCGCTAGCTCCGCCTCGGCCCATTGCATAACGGACTTGGTGGTAATATCATAGCGTTTTGGGGCGACCATTTCTACTGGGGGCAACGATTCAAAAATACGGTAATTTCGGTGCTCTCAACACGCGCCTCATTCAATCTCTGCTTTGCTTTGCTTCGCTTACGTTGTCAAGTCATAGAGCTTTTGTACGCGGCTCTCGTCGCGGTCCATAGCAATCAGACTACGACCGCATGTTTTTACGAGCTTTGCGGCATCCCCATCACCTGCAAAGGGCATGAGGACTGTTGCGCCTTCGGCGATTGTGTTGAGGAAGCGGATGTACAGGTCCGTGGCTGCTGCTGCGGTTGTATCATTGGTTGCTGCGGCCTCTTTCTGGAGGACCAGAACCTTCGTTTTATCCTGTAGAGTGTACCAGGTTGTGTGGATTGTTTTAGGGACGCAGGGGGGAACGCGGGGAAGTCCTCGGATAAGGAAGGCGCCACCGGTCTCCAACAAACGCAGCCCCTCCACCAACCACTTATCACCGAGGGCATTGGAGGGCGCATCGGCGATAATCAGGGCAATGGAGGCGTCCTCCAGGTAAGGCAGAACCTGGGGCCATGCTGCGTTAAAGATGTACTGGCGTTGCTGTTGAGATGGGGAAGCGCTGGGCGAAGCGCCAAGCGAAGAACTGGGCTGTGTAGGTTGTTCTGGTGTTGGCACATCAGGCTTTGCTAGCGAAGCACTAGATGGAGAAGCAGCAGGCTTCGCAGCCCCTAGTTTTTCCGGATGGACACCCGCCTTTACCAGAAGTTCAATGAGCTCGTGTATCTTCTTCTTGCTATGACCGGCCACCTGTTTCTGGCGACAGAGGTCAATGAGCTCTTGGCGGGAGTAGGATGAAAAGTCGTAAGCAGCAGTCATTGGGTTGTTGGAAATCTGAACTCTCAACATCACATCCTCTGTCTTTCTCTCAATTTTTTACCAAGGGGTCCTCTCGTTCCCGACATGAGACAGCGCCATCAAATTATAAAACAAGCATTAATTAGGAAGACATGCATCCACGTCACACCCGAAAACATCATAGAGGTGGAGTAGGAATTAATGATCATATGAATGCCCAAGGTAGAACACAACTTTTTATTGCTGCTCGCGATGGCAGAGAAGATGAAGTGAAACGTCTCATTGAGGCTGGAGCTGATGTGGACAAAGTGAATAAGAATGGTGTTACAGCATTGTTTATAGCATCACAAAATGGATATTTAAATATCGTTGAGAAACTTGTCACAGCTGGTGCTGATGTAAATAAAGGAATTGCTCCCGATGATGTTACGGCACTATTTATAGCATCTAAAATGGGCCAGTTGAATGTTGTGGAACGTCTTATTGCAGCAGGTGCCAATCTTAATAAAGGTAAGGATAAACCGCTCTATATTGCACTACAAAATAGGCATGTAGATATTGTTGACCGACTTATAAAAGCAGGTGCTGACGTTAATATTACAAACTATAATGAAACTCCCTTATTTATGGCACTTAAAAGAGGGTACTTAAATATTGTGGAAAGTCTTATTGAAGCTGGAGCAAATGTAAATCCAGTCGGTAATGCCACAATACCTTTATTTATAGCATCCAAACATGGTTATACTGACATTGTAAAAACTCTTCTTGATGCTGGGGCAAATCCAAATGTTATATCAAATTATGGGACAACGCCGTTATTTATAGCAATCATAAATGGATATGCTAAAATAGTAGAACATCTTATTGCTGCTGGTGCGGATGTTGAAAAATCCAGCACTAGTGGAGATACACCGTTATATATAGCATCCAAACAAGGATATACTAAAATAGTAGAGCAGCTTATTGCAGCAGGTGCTGATGTTAATAAAACCAACACGAGCAATGGAAATACACCTCTCTTTATATCATCCAAACAAGGTTTTATGGATATTGTAAAACGCATTTTAGCAGCCGGGGGCGATAAAACGATAACTAATATGTATGGTCAAACTCCAATAGATGTTGCTAAAACACAAGAGATTCGTGCATTTATTGAGCTAGGTCAGGAACAGAAAGAACACGAAAATACTCTCAAATGGCACGGCTGGACTCAAGGTGATGCTTCCATGTTAGATGGCGTGTTTGGAGATGAAGAGACGGCTAAAAACTTTGCTTTATGCCCTGTTTGTATGAAGTACGTTGTGCGCTCTGATGCATGTATGTATATGAGCCATAACTGCTCTACTGCAAAGGGATACTATCATGACGAACTTTACATGAAGTATAAGAATAGCAGTGGTATAGTGAACTGGTGTACTATTTGTGGACGCATCAGCAAGGGACATAATCATTTCAATCTTGTGCCCGCTCAAGGACCTGTTCCAGCCGTCATCATCGGCAAAGATCCCTTCGCAAAGTCATGTGAGATTGAAGGAGGTGGTGGCGTCACCGAAAAACTCCTCCGCTTCCGCCGCTTGCGAGAATATGCAAAGGAACTTCAAGTAAGAGTCGGGAATATTGGATGGTGGGAAGCCATGGATAAGTTGTGTGAGGAAATGTGGGATGCTCCGCTGGTCAAATCCAAGGAAGTTTTAGCTACCATGTTGGAAACCAAGAAGTTCAACATTCCCAGCACCAACTTCCCCCTTATACTTCCTCCTATGGAAAACGCTCCTAATGTTCCCAATACAGCTGAATCCCCTATTATTCATCCTAGTGAAACCGAGGCCTTTAAGAATGCCTTGTACATAGATGATGTCAATATAATACAGTTTCAACATAAAATGGCAAATGGTGCATGGAATCGTCATAAGAACCAAGGCCAGCAGATTAGCCGCGAAGGCTTCATATCGTGGTTGAAGTCCATGTTGGAAAACCCGACAGCCGAGGAATTTGGAAAGTGCTGGCAGTACAAGACAAGGAGCCAACAGGCTGCCCTGAACGCTTCCCAAAAGGCCTTGGTGTGCGATGCCGTCCTGCATCCTGAAGAAGTCAAGGCGGCTCTGGATCTCACGGATGCCGAACAAGTTCGGTTGGCTGAGGGGTATCGCAAGGCGTTCAATTCTGCTTTTGATATACGCCGATTGATGAGGCCAAGGCTATAAATAACCCACTTGCAAAAATTGAATATACCAGAATACACACATGTTGCATGTGTATATTCTTGCTCTCTACAATGTCCTCAACATCCTCCTTACCTTCCGTTCAATTAGCCGTTACCCTCCGCGGTGGCTATGATTCTTTACAGACCCAACGCCTCCTCATCTTTCCAGATGTCGCAGGGGGCCTGGCCATGGATGAGACCTTTCGTCTCTTTCCTCTCAACACGGTGACGTATACACCACTAAAACGCCCCGTAACATTTTCCTCACCGGATACCGAGTCCGCAGTGCTTACAGCGTGGACCACGTATACAGGGGCGCATCTAGTACTTGAAGAAGCCCGTAAGCAGTTTGAGGAAGCGAGTAAGTGGTTTCAAGGAACGCTGGCGGCGAAAGAAATGCGAACTCTTCTTGTTCCACAGCCCCGTAGTTTACCGACCTATGCCATATTTCCAGAGGAGGCCCTTGCTGGTCTTCGCGCCTTTGTAGAAAATTCACTCGGTGGTGAGATTCTACGCCAAAGTATTACGACATCGGGATACGATTGTGGGGAACTCCGGTATTACCTGAAACATGCAGTCCATCTGGGTGTCGGTGTACTAAAGTGGCAAACGTATGCAGGCATCATTTACGAACTGGACAATGTCACGGGTCCAACAGATGTGAAGGAAGTCGTCTTTCGGAGAAGCGGTTCCTTAGTGCCTCCCTATGCCAAAAAGGACTGGGATGAAATGAACGGTAGGGGATAAGAGCTCACCATTTGAGGGAGGGGTCAAAGGGGAACCGTTAGGTTCCCCTGTTTTTTGGCTACAAGGAGATGATAAAGAGACGGTACATTTGCCGCATAGAGGCATATCCATGCATCCACATGTTCCTCTACACCCGGCACTTCCAACAGAGTCGCTAAAATCTCTGGCTGAAGGGTATCGCATGCAGCTTTCAGAAGCCACCTATCCGGTACGCATTGGGCAACCTGTAGGAGGCCGTGAAGTTGCCGGAGTTCCAAGGGTTTAGGTGGAATACTTATACTCTTTACAAATTGATGGAAGAATGTATGCTGTATATTCGTATTCGGTGTAATGGCAAGGTAATGTCGGACCCAGGCGGGATAGCAGTGGAGCTGGGTAAGAAGCAGGGCCACCGAACGCTCTATGGACGACGCATTATCCACCTCAAATTGAAACATACTGTATCCATCCTCCCCAACGCCCATCATTTGATAACCGTAGGTTCCCCTAATAGGTCCAGACAAACCGGTCACCCGCAGCAATGCCATGTTTTTCCGCGGTTCCGCCGGGTAGTTCCACAGCGTATTGTACAGGTTCCGTGGACCGGCGGAGGGTATCATTCTCGGTGGGAACGTTGTAGTGTATGTTGGTAATGCGGCCGGCGGAATTTACAAAGACGATGTCCAGGGGCACGAGTGTATTGCGCATCCAAAAACTCCGTTCGGCCTCCCCTTCAAACCAGAAGAGCATGCCGGTATTGGGGGCTAAGTGGGTACGATTCATGAGACCCTGTTCAATAGCCTTGGGTGTACGCACCACCTCCAGATCCGCCACCAACAGGACGGTATTATCCGTTTTGGACAAGAAGGAGCCTTTGGTGATCGTATTTGGTTGTGTCTGAAAGAGCTCCCTCCTCAGACGTTGTCGTTGATGCCGTGCGTACACTAAGAAGAGCGCGCACACCAATAGGCCAACCCCCAGAATCAACAGGTCCGCCGCCGATATATTCATTTAACAGGGGGCGCGATTAATGCCGAGGGGGACCATACGGACCATGTGGCGCTGTTGGGAGTTCCTGTTGGTGAAAGGGGTGGCCGGCGTAGTGGGGTTGTTGCCCAAAGGGATGGTCCATGTGCCCGAAATGCTTGAAATCCCCCTCGCCCAACCAGCGACCGCTAGTCCATCCTGGTGCAGTGCCACCGAATTCCCATTGCGTGGGTTTCACCACAACGACACGGGGTTCTCTAGGTTGTTTGACTACCACGACGGGCTGTGGTTGCTGCACTAGCGGCTGTTTTGGCGTCTGTACGTAAATAATAACGGCCGCAATGAAAGCCGCGACTCCCAACACGCCTATTAGCTCATTTGTGGTTGCAGGGGGTGGGGCCATTCCTCTGTTGATTGCGTAGGATATAAACCGCAGGTCGTGTAATCCGAGGCAGAAAGGATGACAGACGCGAACCAAAAAGCCTACAATGAGGCCGGTCATGCCTATAGGAAGGAACTAACGAACTACTTTTTCCAGAAGTGGGGACCGACGATTCGGTATGGACCATTCAAGGGTATTCAGATTCCCCAAACGGATATCTACGGTGGCGCGAAACTCCTTGGACTCTACGAAGCAGAACTGCACCCCCTTCTGCACCAAATCGCCTGCCTCGGTGGCGACGTATTTGTCAATGTGGGATCAGGGGACGCCGTGTATTGTATGGGCATGACGAAACTCCTGGAACCCACCGTGCCGATTGTGGGCATTGATATTAGTCAGGAATGCGTGGATTCCGCGAACTTCAACATAGCCGCTAATGGTCTCAGTGAACGCATTCGCATACGTAGCGAAAGTACACCGGCCATTCTGGAGGAGGAGCTGCGGGATTTTCAGCAACCCATCGTTTTCATGGACTGCGAGGGGGCTGAACGGGAATTGCTGGACCCTCAACACGTCCCCTCGCTCCTCCGAAGCCTGATTTTGGTGGAAATACACCCCTTTGAAGTGAGTGATATTCAGGAGCTCATTCAGACGCGATTTGCGGCTACCCATCGGATTCGGACCATCCAACAGGGTGCGCGCAATGTACACGTGCCGGAACTCCAGCTTGTGCACGAAAACGATAAGTATTTATTGTGCAGCGAGGGGCGACCCATTACTATGGAATGGATGTTCTTGGTTCCCAACACACTCCCCTACGTCGGCATTCACCATGGGACCATTGCTGCGGAGTATCATGCTGCGTTTTGGAAGCCAACTGCAGGGTCTAAATAGGTTCGTCGCTGCACTTCTTAGCCAAGCGAAGCGATGCAGACCGTATTCATAACAACCAGCGGTCTCGGGACCCGCCTGGAGGGCTTAACACAGTATACGAACAAGGCCCTTGTGCCCATAGGGGACCGTTACGCGATTTGTCGGATTGTGGAGCGCTTCCCCGCAGCAACCACACGTTTCGTGGTATCCATCGGTTACTATGGGGACCACGTGCGCGACTTCTTGGAGCTGGCGTATCCTGAGCACACTTTCGTATTCGTGACGGTGGACCCCTACGCGGGTCCTGGGTCCAGTCAGGCGTATTCCATGCTTGCGTGCAAGGCGCATTTGCAAGAGCCGTTCCTGTACCACTGCTGCGACACGATTCTGCCGGCGTCCTATGTGCTACCTACATTCCCAACAGTTACCTCCAGTGCATCTGGCGCATCCGTATCGCTGCTCGTTGCGCCGCATTCGGATTATATCACGTATAGTGGCATAACGGTGAACGGTGGAAAGCTTGTGCGGTTCAATCGCAAGCGAGAGGCCATTCACGACTACGTGTACATCGGCATTTCCTACATTGCCGACCCTGCGCGCTTTTGGTCGGCGCTGGAGGCGGCTGTAGCGGAGACGCCTGTGGAGTCCCAGGGTGCATTGGGTGATACGGATGCGTACCGTAGGCTTTTGGGAGCGGATCTGTCTCTTGTGGACTATGTGGTGACCCCCACGTTTTACGACACAGGCAACATGGATAGCTACCGTGCGGCCTGCGCCGCCTTTCCCTCCGAGGTGGGCGCCATCGTCCTTGCGAAGCCCAACGAATCCCTGTGCTTCTTAGGGGACCGTGTCATCAAATTCCTGCATTCCGCGACCGCCAATGCGCGCCGTGTAAAGCGCGGGAAGGCTTTGGCGGCCATGGGCTGTGGCCCTGCGATTGTAGGAGAGCGAGCGAACTTCATGGCAATGCGCAAGGAAGAAGGGGAGGTTTTGGCGACGTGTAGGGAATGGGGGGAGGTGAGGCGGCTCCTGGATTGGACAGCGGCGCGCCTATGGTCCCAGTGGGTATTCAAGCGTCCAGAGTTTGTGGAGACGTGTCGCCAGTTCTATCGTGAGAAAACCATGGAACGCCTGCGCATGGTACAGACGGCTGATGTTTCCAACATCAATGGCTGCGAAATCGGTAGTCTTGGGGACTTGCTGGCGCAGGTTCCATGGGATACGTTGTATACCAAGCGCTTCCGACGCTTCCATGGCGACTTCATTTTGGATAATATTTTGCGGCGCAGAAGCGCTGGAAGCGCGGGAGGCGATTTCGTCCTGTTGGATTGGCGGGATAGTTTTGGTAGCAGCGAGACGGAGTGGGGAGACGTCGCGTACGACCTGGCCAAGTTACGGCACAACCTGGTCTTCCAACATGCGAACATCGCGCAGGGTCATTATTCCGTAGTCCGCGAGGGCGGTTCGGTCTATGTAGACGTGAAATGCAATTATCTGCTCGTGCGCCAGTTGGAGGAGCTGGATGCATGGGTCGCCGAGCATGCCGAGGAATATGAGTGGAGCGTACAAAAGATTCGTATCCTCCAGGCATTAATTTGGCTCAACATGGCACCCTTGTATGAAGCGCCTCTCCAGGACTTCCTGTATTATTTTGGAAAGTGGAACCTCTGGTTGGCTTGCGGTAGCACTAGCGGTAGCACTTAATGGCGACGCGAGACACTTCTACGCTTTCCTACACGGTTGCTGCGTCTGCTGCGACGGCTTTTACCACCACGGGACTGCTTTGGAACAATGTAGCGCTGGACCTTGAGCTGTCTGAAACGCGCCTGAGGGTACAGGCGCGCATAGGGATGCCGAATGGGCAACAGGACACTCAGGCGGTCCGGAACGTCATCCTCCGTGCTGTTAGACCCGTCGGTGGTATCAAACACTTCCGACACGAACTTGGCACCATTGTCCTCAAAAAGACCTTCCTCTGAGGATATATCGTATCCGCGACTAAAGAGGTATCCAGCAGCTCTGTGAGCAGGCGCCTGAAATGTTAGCGCGTGGTCCTTGAAGGGCATCATATCATAGCCAACTGGGTTGTAGGTATCCAGGACGTCCACAACATAAAAATACTGTTGTGTACGACCATTTGTATTGTTATTGTTCCTAATGACGTCCATGTTTCTTCTATTATACATGGTTTTATTGTGTGGCACGTCCATAGGCGTCCTGGAGTCGCACAACATCCCATAGCTCATTCGTACTCGTTTCGTAGTAGACTGCATCCTCTACAGCCTCCATCTTATGGACTGTGTAGGGTTCAATGGTCACCGTTTCGCCTGGTGTGTAAACGCGCGCAGTAAGGGCCTCCAAGGAGGGACCTATATGGATTTTGAGTTGGCCCGAAAAGACCAGAATCGTCTCGCGTTTGCACCGGTGATACTGGGTAGAACAGGCGTGTCCCGCTTTCATGAAGAGCTTCTTGACCACGTAGGCATGATTGACATCCACGAGTTCCTCGTAGCCCCAGGGCTTTTCAATACGACCGGAGGCGGGCACCAGATTGTTGGATAGAGTCCTATGGGTGGCAGCGAGGTCCACGTGTTGAAGTCCGGCGTTGCGTGGAGGACTGATGGCGTATGCCGTAGGCTCGGTGCCGTTTGGCTTACGGTCATTGATAAGGATGCGGTCCCCGTTGGGCAACCCCATAATGAGTTGGTCGTAGGGAATGTGCTGAGCGGCCAACAGTTTCGTGAGGTGGTCCCTTTGACTCTCCTTGCGTCCCGTAATAAGAATGATACGATAATTGCGCTTCTCCCAGTCCTTCAGAGTCTCGTAGACGTGTGGGAGAACCTCATGGGGCTCCGTTTCGTTTTCTAGGTATCCCCCATGGTGTTTTAGGAGTGTTCCGTCAATATCGCAAAACACGGTTTTGGGCATTGAGGATGAGGCCATTTGGCGTATTATATTTTGATAGAGTATAGTTCGTTTAGGCGTGCTTGAATAGCCTCTTGGGCGACCTGGTCCGCCGCAGGATAGCGGGCTTTCAGGGCCGCAAAGGCAGGGTCCGAGAAAACGTAGTGTCCGCAAATTTCCACAAGCTGCGGCTTATTTGCGGCGGGGTCAAAATCGGCCGTCACCCATTTCTCCCATTTCCTGGATTTCCAACATAGCTCCCAAAACGCCTCTTTATCCTCGGGGCTCATGAGGTTGTGTAAGGCAACCGATTCAATCGCGCCGAGTTCCGGTGCGATATTGATATGTCGGAGTCCCAGGGCGGCCTTGGCCGCCACGGTTTCCGCGGAAATCCAGTCACCGTTGTGCTCTTTTGCGGTTTTGCCGAAAGAGTGCACGGTATCCAACATGTCCTTGAGACGTGCCTCATCAAAGGCGCCCGTATTGTGTCCCTCCTTGAGCGCCGTACCGCATTGTACGACGACAAATTGAATCGCGGCGAACTGGGTGGGGGTCAAGCGCGCCTGGAGGTCTGTTAAGAATTGTCGGAGTTCCTCGGTTTGAATGGGACGAATGGCCTCCTCTGTCCCCACCTCAAAACGGAGACGGGGATTCCATTCCAGAGCCGCCTCAATGGCGACCTGGGTCCACGTGAGTGCACCCTCGTAATCGGGTCGTTCTTTCCAGGGGTCCAAGTGGAGAATATCGGCCACCTCGGCGTCATTCGCGAGAGATTCCCATCCGTTGTCGGGTTCGGTGCCCTGATTGGGACCGCCGTGGTCGCGTTCAATTATGACGTCGGGTCCCACGAGAGCCCTGAGGTCCTCCATGGTGAGCCTGTTTCCAACATAGCCGCCCCTGTAATCCACTTGACGCCGACTAGGAATGAAGGTGAGTGTAGGAAGGTGTGTGTGCGCCTTGTGAAATGCGAGTGCGGCCTGAATAACATTGAGGGACATGGGTCCCAGGTAAAATTGCATGGTGGGTGCTGCCATGGGTGCTGGTACTGCTACATTTCTCTCAGTGAACCGAGTTTAAACCCGGAAAATTGACTTCGTTGCTTACCCTACGCGCGTTCTTTTAGAACGAATTAGTAGAACACCACAATGACCTACACCGACTTATGGGATATCGTTACCAAAGCTCAAAAGGGTTCCGGTTATACGAAATCCAAGGAAACGGCACGTGCCAAAACCGTTCTCACGTCCTTAGCACAAAAAGGCTGGAATAAAACGCATCTTAAAACGGCCTTTCATAATTTGGACGATACTCTTCTTACGGGATGGCCAGAAGACCTCTTTCAAGAATCCTACATGAAAGAAACGACGCCCGTTCTTAACAGTCTACAGGCATCATTTCTTGCTGCCGGTGTAAATCCGACTAGGGTAAGGGACGTTCTGTGCGTATTAGGACCTCTCAACAATACGCGCTATACGAATAAACAGTTGCTGGACGTGGGCATTGAATATTTGTTGGGTCGCTATAAGCCTATTGCACCACCGAGTGCAGCACATTTCCTACAGCCGGATACATTGAATACATGGATTCCTCTTGAAAAGAAACCTATAATGAATGTGACATATTCGTGTAGGTATACTGCGGCACAACGATTTGAAACCCAGGTGCGTGGTTTATTTCCGAAAGAAGGGGGTGATGTGTACTTTCATACAACAAATTGGGGAAGTGCATTAAATATTCTACAGTTCATCAATGTTGCTAAAAGCCGAATGTGTCTAGATTTCAATTATAAACCCAGTTTCTATGTATCCGAATCAGTGCAGGATGCGATAGATTGGGGTGTTAAAAACAAGGGGTTGTGGAGCGACGAAATTGCAATTATACTCTTCCAGGTTCCGCGCGACTTTCACAAAGACTTTGAATTTAAGGATCTTACGATGGACGCGAAAGAATGGGAGTGGGTTGTATCCACGTTTAGGGATTGTGGGGAATTGCCGGATGCGCTGGAATACGATGATACACACGACTTTGTATATGGACCCATGTTATCCAATCCTCAAACCTATAACAAAGTAGGTCCACTCCAACATAGACCACCTATTATGCAGCTTGCCGCAAAAACGCGCGAAGCTACCCGCTTTCTTTACAAATGTATGAAGGGTGCTTTCATATTCCGAAAAATTCACGGATCTGCAGCATAAAGCTCCGCCGCTTTGTGGAGGAACTGCTCGGCGGCGGCTCGGTTCGTGCCAAATTGCTTCGCCCACGCGTAGCCCGCCTGTTGTTTTTCGGTGATACGCTGCGGTTCCGCTAGGAAATGCTTGATACGTTCCTGAAGCGCGGTTGCATTCTCAACATACTCCACGATGCCGCCCGTGAGTTTTGCCGCGGCGGGATTGTCCGAGAGCACGACGCAGCCGTAGGCGAGTCCCTCAAAGACGCGTTGGGTCACGTGGTTATTGGCGACATTTTCATTGGAATGGAAGCCGAAGGCAAAGATGGATTGGAGAGCGACGTCGCGTCGCTGGGTCGCTGATAGGAGGCCGGCAGTATGCACGTCGTGGTAGAACACCTGGGGGAGACCGGTGAGCCAGTCGCGCTTGTAACCGGAACCGGCAAAGTAGCCTAGGTATTGAGGGGGATGGGGCCTTGTGTAGAGACCTATTTGGTGGGGGGCCTCGTTCGCACGCAACCAGAGGGGATGGTAATTTTGTTGAGGGAGTTGGAGGGCGATAGCATGTGTAGCAATGTGCCCAGGGAGTGTAGGGGGCTCAACATATTGTTCCCCCGTAAGAATCCACTTCTTGAAAGGGATGCGGTCCACGTGGTTGTGATAAGACCAGAGGATGAAAATAGTGTTGGGATTCTGGGCTGCCAAGGCATCTAGGAACCGCCAGTCCACGTTGTGGTTGGACAGGAGGAGCCAGTCATAGGGGGCACATTCCTGGAGGGAGAGGGCTTCGCCCACCTGAAAACCGTGATCACGCCACCCGTCCAAAAATTCCCTACAGGCTACGCCGTGCGTCCAGGGGCAGGGGCATTGCGGAGTATCCACGAGGGCGATGGAATACTTAGCTGCAAGCATTTTGTTAGTATATTGGATGTGCAAGGGTGTTTAGAAGGCCTTGACGCATACGCCGCACAGGTTTAATGATGTTGGCCCGTGTAACTAGGACCGCCATGGGTAGAAAACATTTCCAACATACGCAGTACCGTCCTCAGGACACCGCACACCTTCATATCATTGTTCTTGAGGCCAACCAGAATGCTCGGCATCATGACGCAGTCCACCTGGAATCCATCGGGTTTCTTGGAATCGTCGTAGGTGAAATGGAAGAAGTCTGTGATATAGGTTTCCAGGTAAGCGCGAGGGCACATCCATTCTTGGTTAAGGGCGGTTGTTTCAGGATCGCTAAAGTAAATGGGAAATGCTTGAGATTCCTTGTTAAAAGCACCGATGCGAAGTTCCTTTTGATCTGCAAAGGAGCTTTTACTGTAGAAGCTGAATGATACAAGTGCGTTTGCATGGGAAACGGAGGAGGACATGATTGGTTGCGTTGCAAAGTTAATGAGAGTCTGTGTTTAGACCCACAATTTTTCCCACTGCAGTAAATTAGAATAGGACTCGGACGATGGCTACACTAGCACCCGATGATATTATGACCCTGGATATGCAGTTTGCAGGAGGTCCCCGTACTTTTGCAGAAGCCTTTCCACCCTATTGTCTCGGCTCGGCAACCTGGGACCCTACACGCGTCGTAAAATCCGTATTGCCAGATCCGAATACACCGGTGCCCCAACAGGTCCTAGACCCCCGTCAGGCGGTCCAGGTATGCCGACAATATTACACGGAATCCCCCGCCGATGCCTTGCCCGCCGGTGTCCTGGAAGCGGATGTACCCTTACCCATTCCACCGGCCCTCCAGGGTCCCGTGGAGTTCATGCGACCCGAGGCTATGAAATTGCCCGCACCGGTTCCCCCAGGCGGTGCTGCGGGTCTTGGAGCTCCCTACAGTGTCTGGGCTGCCGAGGTGGACCGCGAGGCCGACTTGTTACGCCTCACCGAGAAGCTCACCAAGTGTAAGGAATACCGTTATCAACCCCAGGCGGCCCAGCTCGTCGCGGACCAGACCAACGTCCTACCGGACTTTATGGGTGCGACTGCTGAACTCGCATACGCTATGCCTGCACCCGCCCTGAAGGTTGTAGGACGTGCCGGCTGTCGCGAGGCGGATGACGACCAGGCATGGAATCGCTCGGCACGCCTCTTCTTCAATTGCACCCGACAGGACCGCTACCATCCCGATAGCTCTCATGGTCCCCTGACCTGTGCAAAACCAGTATAACTCCCGGTCTAAATTGCGCTTGCGGCGTTCGTTTTGCCCACAATCATTGTAATAAAGGCATCCAATTCAGGAGACGATTGACTATTCCTCAAGTCTTCTTCCTCTTGTTCTTTTCGGTTCTTATCTGCAACGTATTGCTGGTATTCATGAAATTCACTTTTAAGAAAGCCGGTGTTCTCAACAATACATTTCAGTTTGTTGTATACGGATGAATAAGATGATGCACATCTAATTGTAAATTTGCCAACTTCAAGAATATTATATTGTCTGGTGCCATCCGTGTGAGAGTACAAATAGTCCAAATATGTTTTACCTAATCTAAGTGTATACGGTCCAGTATAATGTGGCTTCGTTTTAATAAACCCACCCATATGCATTGTTGGCACAGCCATCAAATGGCCATAATGGTCCTCTAATTCGGCGGATGGTTGCGATTTACTAAGTATGGATGCGACGCAAGTATGTATAGCTGTTTTTACAAAGGCAGGTAGTTGTCGGGTTCTAATGAAATCGGATAACAACCCATTAATATATAGTTCAGAAGGTCCAACAATGCCAGATATTGAAATAGGTGTTATTGTTCTAAAGCAAGGAAAACGCGGAAATGAATGAATATTATGGGATTTAATTTTCTCTAAATCAATAGATGCTGAATAGTAGCATTTATAAATGGTGTTAAGTTCTTGTTCGTTAAATGATGCGAGCGGATTCATAATAAATCGTTCCAACAGATCTCTATGTTCTTCTAGTGTTCCACCAAATCTGTTTGTTAGCAAAACAACATCATAAATGTATGCTATATATTGCAGAATATCATCGTCGGATTCTGGAGCAGTTGATAATGCATGACGTAAATCTCCAATCATTGCATTATAAGTACGAATTGCATCGTCTAGAATAGCTCTATATGTTATTGTTTCAGCCGAATTGAATGAAGTCATTTTGAAAGGATTGATGTGTAGGTGGGAGCTTTGATTATACACCAAGTGTATATTGGTGCCTCTTTGAACGTAAATGGTGTTTATGCCTAACGCAAACGCATATACTGCAGCAACACGATCCTCTGTGCAAAAATACACAGGCCCGTTCAATTTTTGAATGCCTGAAGGCGTAACATATAATCTATCGGTGTCCATGGTTGACAAAGCTTGAAACCAATCGCCAGATCTTTTCTTTTGAAATGCAATAGAAATATTATTGATATCATCGGTTCCCCTAATTTCATTCATTATATTAGTGCGATTGTGAGGATTATCGTTTTCCATTAAATCAATTGTTGTATCATTCTCGTTAACACTATAATTTATGAGATTAGCACCAATATATTTTAATTTATATTCATAATTACTACAAAACATGCTTGATAAGGACGCATCAGTTCTCCATGGTGCATAAACAACTTCGGAATCTATGCTATCAGTAATTACAATGCCATTTGATAGTCCATTATATACCGGATTGTTTGCAGAATCACATACATTTTCGCGATTCTTGACAATATAATATGCATTTGATTGTTCCTCCAAACATCTAATTAAATTAAGGGATCCATTTGCACCGCTTAGTAAACCAAATGTGCTATAATCCAATTTCAGAAACGAATGCACATGTTCAGGAGAGTCAACTTTAAGGAAATGTATATTGGCTTGTCTTGCTATAAATATATTCATTATAAACGATTCAATGTCACCAACAATCAGTTTCCGCAATGGCAATATAGATCCTGGTAGTCCATGTTGAATTTCGGACAAATAAGATGAAGTAAAACGTAATGAAAAATCGTGTATTGCATCAATAAACGCAATTGTGCTATATGTTATATCCATTCTATATATTACCGGGAGTTCAAAATATAAAGAATAAACCCATTCAATACAACACCGTTGTGCGAATGTCCAATATATATCGTATATATCCGACACTCTGGGAAGGTCAGGGATGCGCCACGGGTCAAACCGTGTATGCCGTGGACCGAGCGCCGCCTACGCCTTCGGCAAGCGGATTTCCCACGGCCTGTTCGGCCCGGCCCCGTGCGGACCCTGCGAGTACCTGGGATTCCCCCACATTCCAGCGCCTGCTGCCACCCCCAGGAGGTGTCGGCGGTAGCAGCGGGTATTCGTGGGGTTGCGCCCTGCAAGCTGTGACCTGGTCTTCGCTTCCCGCCTGGCTGTCCTATGTACAGGGGCTCGGCTACACACTCTCCGAAAACACGTCCCTGGCCAAACTGAAACCGTACGGGGACCTGTATGTTGTGGGGCCTTAAGGACGAGGATAAGCGCAAGCGCCAAGAGCCATGTTGGAAACCCTGGACCCCTAACAAAGCTGTAATGGAGTACCCGCGACCAAACTGGATCAGAACCATTGCTTCCAACATAGATATATCCGGTGCCCCTTCTCTAGCGGTAGGACCCGACGATGAAGTCTACTTTGCCGTGGCGGCCACGGGTACCTTTGGCTCCCTGGCGGCCACCAGCACCTACGACATCGCCGTGGGATGTATGCTCGGTGACGGTACACTCAAATGGCTCTTTCGCGACCCCTCGCTCGTTAGCGGCTCCAATGATAGCCAACCCCAGATTGTCCTCGGCCTGAGTGGCGAACTGTATCTCGCCTTTGTGACACCTGGGGCCATCCCAGGACGCAGCAATGGTGCCGATGTTCCCAGTCTCTGTGGGAATTGTGGGGCCACCGCGGGACGTCAAGACGTCGTTTTTGCACGCCTGAACGGCGTTGTTGCCGCTACACCCTCTGCACTCCCAACAGTCGCCTGGCGTGTCCAGGACGCCTATCTCAACTCGTGTAATAACGAAACAGCCATTCGTCTCCACTATGATCGTGTGGGCAGCAAGCTTTTCCTAGCCTATCAGACGGGGGGTGCGACGCTCTGTACAGTCGCTGTAGGGTCCCCTAATATCGTCGTGGTCGCCTTTGACCCCGCAGGGTATTTAGTATGGTCATACCAGGGTGAGCTGATGAATAGCACGGGTTCCAACACGGCGCCTGCGATTGCCACAGATGGGATAGGAGGCGTCTATGTGGCATATGAGCACACCGTGACTGTTGCCGGTGGTGGTACCATGCAGGGTACCACGGATGTAGAGGTCATACGACTGTATACGGAGGGTACACCGGTACGTGTAGTGCGCGATTGGGTCCTTTCGGCTACCACGACCATTAATTCAGCGGCTACCAATCTATCACCGGCCCTTGTTGCCGACGTGGTGCGCAATGTGGTTTATCTGGCGTTCACGGCTACCGCGGCGGTTCCAGGCGGCCAAAAAACCGCCTCGGGTGCCGATATCGTCTTTGCTGCTATCAAGAGCGACGCAACGGTATCATGGCTCCTACAGAAGCCCGAGTACAATGAAGATACATACCGGTATTCCAACATAGATTCCCCCCGTCTGAGTATTGACCAATATGGTGTCGTGTATATGGCCGCGCATGCTGTGAACGACGGAACGGGTCAGGACCAAATCGTCATGATAAAATTAAACCCAGGGACCCAAGAGGGCTGGTATTTCCGTGTGGATATTGCGAATGTCTTCCGCTCATACATTCCCGCCGCGGACTTCGTGACGCCGTTCCAGGCGCTGTTGGCGACCTCGGCATTCTCGGTTCCAGGCATTATCATCTATGCCGGCCAGTTGTACGTGGCCTTCGTACGCTACGGCACGAGCACGTTGTATATCGTCGGCCTTGCACAAGTGCTCAATTACCTGGAATACGATGCCCAGGAATATATGCGTTCGTTTACGGGTATATGTTCATCGGTGCGGTCCGTGTAAAAGAGTGCGGTGCTGTCGCTGTCGTTGCATTTCCAAGTGTATTGAGAGCCTGTAAGACGCCAATGGCGGTATCCAGGACCTCCATTGTATCCACAGACCACCGTGTATCCATGAGGAACACGGAAACATATTCGTCCACAAGTTGGGCATATACCTCGTCACATGTTTGAAACATATGACAAGGTCCATTGAGTTCGGTAATATGTAGGAGGCCCTGGCGTTTATTGTGTTTCTGTCGGCTTACCCAGTATAGATCGGCAGCAGTCAATTCGCAAATTTCCTCATAGGAGCGTTCAGTTTCGGGCATAGCGATAAAACACTTGGTCCCAAGACGTTGATACATTTGTTGGAGAAAGAGGGCCAGATGGCGGCGTTTCAGAATACCCTCCACAAAGAAGCGTTTCTCAACACGCGCCCCCTGATAGCGGTCTTCACCACCGGGTTGGCTACCGGTTGTAATGAATCCGAGTTTATTCAGTTGAACCAGTTTCTCCACAAGGGGGCCGGATTCAGCTAGGAGGGGTCCGAAATGATAGGAGGTCGCGGCGGTTTCACCTTGTAGGAAGGCAATGGTTTGTTCGGTCAGTTCCTGCACGGAGCGCACAGCCTCAAAGGACTCTTTACACTCCTGAATGTAGGCCACATCGGAACTGGAGCAGCTCACGCCGCTAGCTGTGCTTTCATAGCTTTCAATGCGGTGCATCATGTTGGTTAGGTCGGTTTTGTTTGCTGATGCAGAATTTGTCTTGGGCGAAAAAGGAGTCAATTTTGGCACAACCGTGTCAAGAATAGAAGACGCGACGCAATCCATAACACCGCATGCACTTTTCCAAATGCCTCTGGCATTCGGAACAGGGCCGACTATCTTTGAGTTCACCGCGACTCCCAACACGTATCACGACGAGTGTGGCGCCTGCGAGTTTACGAATATCGCCAACGGCTTTCAGAACCGCCCTCTCGGCGTGAATGGTGCAGGTGGAATAGCCCGCGCCAAACGACCGTGACCCCACTTTATTCGTGGAGGTCGCGAGGAGATGCTGGCGCTGGCCGAAAAGGAAGGCGACGTGCTTATGGGAGGCATTGTGGGCAGCATGGATACGCCTTGCGAGGGCCAAGGCTATATCCATAAAATGGGAACGGCGGAAGGTGGGCATCACATGTGTAATCACAGAAGTTTCAACACACCCCTTGTCATCATCACTTTTTCTTTGCGGTTAACGTACCAAAGCCCATGCAGGATACAAATGCGTAGGAGGTGGAAGAGGATAGGTTCCCCATACCTTGGGCATATAGATGCGTGCCGCACTTCCAACACGTCGTCGCACGTACCACGCCGCCCACCACGAAAACGTGGAGTTCGCGCAAATGCCCCCCGCTTCGCAGGCGGTCATCCAGAAGAACGTCTCCACGTCCGAGGCGTCCGCAGGACACCAGAGCACCTCACGATTTCCAACAAACGCTCCTAGATTCTCTTTGCACCAGGCCATATCATCGCTCACTACGAAACACGTCAGGTCAGCGGGCATTTCGGCCAGACACGTACGCCAGTATGCACGCAAGTCCATGGCGTGATGGGCATTCGCCAGATGCAGGTAATCCCCGCGGCGTACATGGAAGAAAAAGGTACGCCGCCAATCGTGACATACGAATTCTGGCTTCAGGAGGGGAGGGGGGGGGACTGTTGGGAATTGCGAGGGGCCGTAGAGGTCCGATTGAAAGTAGCCCTCTAGAAGTACATTTTGCGCGGGGCTTTGAGGCGATGGGAGAGGGATGTAGGTCATGGCGGCTTCGTGGGGTGCTTTCATGTGCAACCAGGGTAGTTGTGTTCGTTCGGCCTCTGTGAGAACGCGTAGCGTAGGAAACATGGCTCGGATGCGAAAGGCGGACCCCTTGTGTTCCCAGGAAGACTTGGGTTCTTCCCAAAACACCGGCTCATAGCCGTAGCGTTCCGCGTAGCCAAGGGCCGCCGCCATCATAAACAACTGATTGCCGAGTCCAGACCCAGGATTGATGGCAACAAAGGGTGGCATGATTGATTGCTTACGTTACACACTATATGAATGTGGGGAACTATGCTTTATATCACTACACCGCATAGAATGCTTTGTAGTGTCTAAGATTTTGGATATGGACACATCCGGAATTGAACCGAAGACCTCTCGTATGCGAAACGAGCGTTCTACCAACTGAACTATGTGCCCTTGGGGGGTGGGGGTTTGCACCAAACGGGAATCGAACCCGTGCCGCTTCCTTGGAAGGGAAGTATGATACCACTTCACTATTGGTGCTTCGTCCGACCACGGGTCGGACTCAGTACCAATCGTTTGGCTGTCTGCAAGCAGAGCTTGTAGCACTGCCTCACTATTGGTGCTCGGTGCCAGCTTCCCACAGCCAGCTGGAATTCGCAGGAACTTCAACACAATCCAAATGGAAACACGATATTGTGGCAAGCCCAGTATTCTATATAAACTCCTTAAAGGGAACCATAGCTGAATACGAGCCATCACCGCAATATCACACCATTTCCATGTGACCGTGGCATCCTTGCAGGGATGGGTGATACCTCTTCGTTGTTCTCCCGTCGGAGAAGAGAAAGGCCAGAGGATCCCAGCGCTTCCTACACTCACTCCGGAGAGTCGCTTTAGACCGTTTAAACGCGGTCAATCGCGTTCAGTCGCAGCAGGCGACACAAGCTGAATCTCCTCACACCCTACAATGGAATCCTTACCCGCCGAAACTTCCAACAGTTGCCGCCCCACGATGAGTTTATTGCAGGGCGAATAGGCCACGATATCCGGTGCGTACAAGGGATAGTGAACGCTAATGCGAGCGCAAAGGAGGGGCATGCGCAGATGTTGAGAGTAGCGCTCCATGTCGGTAATATGGGCTTTGAGCGGCAGGGCAATGAGAGCGCCTGGGTAGCGCAGTTGGAGTTGTAGGAGGTGATGGAAGGATTTGGAAGCGTAGACTTGACGGAGGGGCGTGGGTCCCGTTGTTACGAATGTAATGGGAATATATCCGTGGCGGATTGTGGCAATCATGGTGTTGCTTTCAAACGGGGTGCTTTAGCAAATGCGTCATTTTTCGGACATCCATGTAGAATACATGGCCACGCGTCGCAAACACAAAAGTGCCCACACATCCTACATGAATGTCTCCCAAACCTGGAAAAATGGACAGGGTCGCCGAAATACTGTGGTGATACGCAACGGCAAGGGTATGAAGCGTGTAGAGATGTTGGGGTCGCAGGGAGAAGTCGTGGGCCATCAGACGCGCCGCCTTACGGCGGCGGAACGGGCCACTATCCTCAAGGGGCGCTTCATTCCGGGTCTCTGGCGAAATTGTCGTATAGACGGAACATGCTAGACCAACGAGTGTCTAAAATTCCCAACATACGATAAAGTGCTCGCTTAGCGTCATGCCACTGTTGCTGATTCATAAGGATTTTTCGGATATACGTTCCATTCCAGGAATAGAACCTATATCTAATGTGGAGTTGTTCAGTTCGTTCATAAAAGAGGAGGTGGCGTCCAAAGGTCTTTGTGGTGGTTTCAACAAGGACTACATTGCATCTTCGCTCAAGAAAGCCGATTGGATCCTCCTTCTCATTGACGATGCAGGGGAACCCGAGGATGCGCACGGTTTGGGCGTGTATGGAGATATGTTGGGATTTGCGACACTCTACAAGGAACCGCGTGATAGTAGCATATCCCTGGATTGCCTATACATTGATATCTTTTGTACCGTTCCAGGGCGCGGTGTGGGGACGTTTTTGATGGCGCAGATTGAACGTGTGCAGGAGGCGCATGGATTCCCCCAGCTTTGCTTGTGCTCCGTGGAAGACGCCATTGGATTCTACGAAAAGCTCGGCTTTGATTGGGACATTGACGCGGTTACGTCGGATGCCGTGTGCGGCAAAGATATGCCCCTGATGATGCGAGGTGGGTTACGAAGTGCAAGGCGAAGTCCCAAACAAAAAATCGCCACCCCCCGTATAAAACACAACATGGCAAAGACACGCAAGGCACATCGCAAGGGCAGCCGTAAGGCTAGCCGTAAGACTGAGCGCAAGTCCACTCGCAAGGCCCAGGCCGGCGGTAAGCGTTCCGAATGGCTCAACAAGGTCATGCGCGTCTACAAGGAAATGAAGGCTAAGAACCCTAACACCCGTCTCGGTGATGCTATGCGCGCTGCTAAGAAGATGCATTAAACTTATATTTCATTCCCCCGAATACCTTCATTTCTTATCTTGCAATACACTGTATTTCCGGATAAGAACTGCCTACATTCTCTACATGGCGCCCTCGCATGCCTCTTTGAATTCGCGAAATGTGTGTGCATCGTGGATAGCGAAAACGACCTTGCTGAGCTTTCCCTCGGTTTCGCGGACGACCTCGCGAAAGAGACGGGCAATATCCGCGGTGGGTCCACGGAAGGCCCCGCATCCCCAGGCCGAGAGGACGAGGCAGTCATTCCCATGCTGAAGGGCTGCGAAGAAGAGGGCGCGGATTTTGGATTTCATGAGTGCCTTGTCGGCGGGATTCGCAAAGCGGGAACCCCCGTGGGTCGTCGCGGGTTTCCGAAGCGCCGCCGCGGCTAGGCAGTCTATCTTTGTCGGATGGTGCATGAGCTCGTAGTTTTCGTTACCCGCTAAACGGTAAAAGAGGACCTGCTCCGACAAGACGGTCGTCACGCCCCGCAGTGGGTAGTATTTGGGGTGCAGGTGGCGAAAGTAGTCGCTACGGCGAAACAGGTCCTCTTCCTGGGCGGAGCAGCCCTTTCCTACACCGCCCCCAGGTACGTAGTCGCTCGCCATATTCAAAAGGAGTGGTTTGAGACCAGCGCGCACCTGGTCAATCGCCGCGTAGACGCAGTCTTTCTGTTGAAATTCTACGATAGTGGGTGACGGAGATTGTGTTGGAAATGCGGCCAGTGCCGTGGCATCCACGGCGGTTCGGACCTGGCTCTCGGCTGGCGGGGCATCCCGAAAATCCGCCAACACCTGGTGCCACACGGCGATTTTATGGGCACGCTCATCTGTAAAGGGTTTCATTGGTGAAGACATTGTTGGCAGCTACCTACATATAGTCAGGGCAACATGATTTAGGTGTAGGGATACCCCCGCGTCTTTCCGTCAATTCCACAACCTCCAACACAATCAAGAGGGATGCTAGAGGCCGTGTTGGTAGTTCTGCTTATTTTAGTGTTTTTCATGGTTGCCTACAAAGGTGCCGTGCATGAGTTTCAAATTCTACAGAAGGACTGGAAACCCACCATTGACTGGTCCGCGCTACTGAGCGAGCAGCTTCCCCTTGTTCTTCGGAACGTGGATCCGAGTTGGCAGGGGGCCTGGACCTACAAAGCCACGGCGGGGAAAACCTGGCCGATTCAGGTGCGCCGTGTGGAAGGAGGAGCGTTGTTCAAGGGCCGATGGAATGAGTGGATTGCGGCACCCCCCGGCCAGCCGGCGCTTACACCCGAAACCCAACAGGAGATAAGTACCGTTGTTGATGTTCCGCTCGCCGCCTGGGAAGATGGAGGATTTCGCCGCTGGTCCTGGGTGCCCGCGCATATGTTACGCGCACCTCGGTGCGGTGTATTGGGTGCCGGCGACGTCCTGCGGGTGCGCAGGACTATAGCGGCGGCCACGGTCCTCATGGCAACCGATGGTGCGCCGATGACACTCTGGCTCGCGCATGAGGGCGCCATTCCCGCCAAGGTTGTGGGGGCGATTGTTGGGAAAAACCCGTGGTCTCTACACGTAGATCAAGTCCCTTGGATTTCCGAGGTGAAATTCATTGAAATGCGACTGCGACCAGGGAACGCCGTCAGTATTCCGACGCACTGGTACTGGGCTGCGAAGACGGAGGCAGAGACGGGTGTTGATAGCGTTAGCAGTGCATCAAGTATGGGGGAAGGTAGCTGGTATTGGGAGGCCTCGTGGCATACACCGATTTCGTGGCTCGTGAGTGCCGTGCGGAAAAATTGACATCATGCCTTTCAGTTTAACAGTTTCATGCATCCTCATTAAGCGTTCTCTTCAATCATCATTCCATACAACCATACAACCATACAACCATGTGTAAAAAGATGGTTTATAGCTATACCTTCCGCGACATTGCTGGAACGCAGAACATTGACCTCGGTCTCGGCAAGTCAGTCCAGATATCACGAGATATGTTATTTGATGCCGCAACATCTTACAGTGAAACACATGTAGATAAAACATTTCGGCTATTCCTTCAAGTCTGTGAGGAAGCCTATTGTCAAAAATGCGCCGAATCTAATAATATGAAAATGGATATTGAGGATGAATGGACTCACGAAGAAGCATGGATGCTCAGAGATGGCGACTGGCTAGATGAGTAAAAACCACTAAGATGTCTTATTTTCTTTTCTTTTTGACAAAAATTGAAACCTGTGGCAAACATGAGAGCCTTTGTATGGTTTCATGTCCAACACACAGTCCTTTCCTTTCACAATGACAGCAACAACCGTTTCTTCTTTCCTTTCTGCCGTGTATCGCAAAGAGCGTACATGGAATAACTTTCGGCCCGACGTCATGAAGTCGGGCCTTCAAAAATACATTCGTCGTGGTCTTACCGCGAAGGCAATGTATTGTGCTGGTGAGTTGGATTTAATGAAGTGGACACCCGCTGAGGCCGGTGGTGCAAGGGCAGAAGGGATGCGCACGAATTTCCTACATCGCCTCATGGTCATCTTTATTGAGGATGTGGGTATCGCCGACCTCGGTCTCTGGGGGCAACTGGACGTATGGATGGATACGCTCTGGGCCGAACGTAAGAAGGCTGCTGGCGAGCGCCAAATAGCTGTGGAGGAGTCCGCGATTTCCAACATCGTCACTGCGCTCTCAGCCGCACCAAAATCCCGTTCGTGTTCTCATGTGCGAGCGGTGACTTACGTGGGCGACTCGCTTACGAAAAACGTCTTAGCAAAGAATACCGAGCGCTTTCCGGCTGTGATGGCGATGCATCAGGCGTGGGTAAGCGAAGTGGCCGCGGGTACGGTGGGGGACTTTGAGGCGTTGTGCACGGGTCTGAAAAAAGCCCTTGCGGCGCGCTGCTATACAGCGGCTATATGGGCGGACCGGATTGCCGAGGCTACCGGCGTAGAGGTCCGTGAGTACCGTAAACGCAAACCCGTATGGCGTGTCTTTCGTATTCTGGAGGAGGTACTGCCAACGGAATACAAGGCCCTGCATGGGCTTTCCATGAAATGGTATTCGGAGCTGGAGGGCCTCAAGGAGGCGAAGCTGTGTTGGTTGCTGCTGGTTCTCGCATGCATTCAGAGGCCATCCCTCATAACACCGGTGCTAAATACGGGTGGTGCTGGAGAGGGGACCAACAACTGGGAAAGAAATCGTGAGGGCGCCGTGTTGGAAGTGGATGCGTATGTTGAGGACCGTCATACCGCCAAGGGTCGCGAGAAGTCCTTGACCGAATTTGCGCTCGTAGGGGCGTATGTAGAAAACGAGTCGCCTCTCGTAAACCAGGAATTCAAGGCGTTTTACGAGGAGACGAAACGAGCCATGGACCTCGTGGATAAACAGGGCAGGTCCCTGCTTCCACCTGTACTCTTTACACCTTCCGTTGCGGTCCCCGTAGCACTAGCCGCGCCAGCAGCACCAACATCTCCAACAGAAGCAGTAGCGCTTGCGCAAGCTTATATTCCACACACGGAACCCCCCTCGGGATATACACAGCCCCTGCAAATCCAACTCGTCACGAGTCGTACCAAGTGTCGTGCCTGGTTTGCCACGGCCCCCAATGGAAAGCAGGTCGTCGTGAAGGGTCCTATGAAGCGCACCGAGGTAGCAGCCGTTCTGAAGGCCGAAGCCCTCAAACAACGCCTGGGACTTCCCCATGCGAATGTATATACGGAAGAGGAAAATGGGAATGTGTTCGTTGTCGCCGACAATTTACTCGGTGATTATACGGCATTCCCTACACGCCTCGCGGCGACCAAACTAGAAAAAGATAGCCGTATTCTGGATGCCGAATTACCCGCATGGAAGGATACGATGCTGGCGGATAAGGAACTGACGCGTGGTATGTTGGTAGCGCTGGCTTTCCGGAAGGTTGCAGGGGCGAATGATGCATGTTGTCGGAATCTCGTCGTTGTGGGGGATGGACAGGTGTATAGTGTGGATGATGCGGCGTGGGAGAAAGAAACACCTCATATGTGGAGTAGGGCTTTGATGAAGCAAAAGACGGCGTATGAAGCTGCGCTAAAACGCGAATGGGTACATGTGTTGAGTGTATTGGAATCCTGGAGAATGCGTGTAGAAGAAGGGTCGTTTGCAGCAGCTCGGTTGGCGGAGCTGATGACACATGATGGCTGGAAATGGTAAAAGTTGACCCACATGTTGAGTCGGCATTCTCAACATCCCAAATAGAAATGTCTTTTTCTTCCGATGATGGCTCATACGAATATGACGGTGAGGAGGAATCCGAGTACGAGTCGGACTACGACTCGGAGTATGTAGATAGCTCGGATACCGAAACGACCTACACATCCCTAGAAGCGGCGCTCATGGAGATGACGGACCGGTTGGCCGAATTGGATACCGGATTGGAGTCCATGGCTGTTACGGCAGGGCAGTTGGAACAGCCGGTTGCCGCGGTCGCCGTGGGGGCGTTTACCAATCCGCGCGTCTTGGAGGCCGCTCCCTTTCGCGGTGAGCCGTTTCGGCTTTTACCGGCAGCCAAGGCGTTCCTCGGCTGCGCCCATCATACCGTGTCCTTTGGGGACCTCTGCGAGGCCATTCGCAAAGCGTTGCGAGATAAACCGGTATCCGTGGAGCAGCAATGGGGCACCACGGATTTCATGGGTGTCCTACAACGGCTAAGTGACATTGTAGAATGATTACAACCTCCCCCGCTCCTTACGAACAAAGAGCTTACGGTATCCCTCGTATAATTTGCGATACTCGGTATTCTCACCTGCCTCAGATGCCTCGGCGAGTCCAAGAGCAACGCGGACTTCCTGTGGGTAAAGCTTGGCCATGCAACGGTCCCCGCCATAATCGGCTTCACTGTACTGCCAACAATGGCCGAATCGTTCTGACGAATACTCCCCTAAAATATCATTGAGCCAGCTAGCAAACGCCTGACGTGAAATCTGCTGACCTGGCTTATCGTGCATATTTCCGCCATGACGGAACTGCAGGATATCCGTATCGGCGATCATTGTAATATTCGCGAAGTTCTCTGTTTCTATGGGATGTACAATAGGTTCTAGTGTATAGGCGGGCAAAGGAATGTTGTTGTCTGCATTGCTTCCGTTGGTAGTCTCAGAAGGAAGAGGAAAGGCCGTATTGGGAATATTCCAGCGCTTCTCTTCCCAAAGTATCTCTATTTCTGGATTTTCTACAAGAGGTGCATTCCACATAGCCTCAACCAGCGTTTCCAATACATCCGTCTGAGGTTTCTTACCCACGAAACGGGGATTATTGAATTGGAAGGCAACCTGTCGGAGGCGCTGGAATCGTTGGAATTTTTCTGGCAGACCGCCGCCACCACTGCGTGTGGAACAATCTTTATCATATAAGTAAGAATTGGCGGCTTTACCAGGAACTGGATTCCGTGCTAGGTCCAACTTGTAATGCAGGAATTGTGTTCCCTGTCCCCAGCCAATGCGGTTGCAGATAGTACACCAATGTATGTCCCCATTGATCTTGTAGCGGTCATAAAGTGTCTTGTGGTAGAATCCATGCTCCCTGGCACAGTCATGTTTCATATGCATACACCCATTGGGTCTATCCACCGTTTTCAGGCAAACAGGGCATAACGAGAAGTCGGCGGCCTTCGCGGTCACATTCATATGATTCGCGTTGCCTGATGACGGACGCGTTTCAGGCGAAAAAATACCATTGAGGAAGGTCACATCGGAACGTGTCCAGCCCTGCCATATTATCACCGGGCCGGATTCCAACAATGCACGAATTTCAGGTGTTTTTGCAACATCTATGGGTCGTTGTCCAGAGAAATCAGCAAGAGTCCTGTCAGCTCCAACAGCAAGGAGATGCTCCACAATAGCTAAATGACCATTCTGAGATGCTATAAAGAGAGGTGTTGCACCTGTATCTGTTTTAGCTTTATTCACATCGGCTCCAGCCGATATGAGACGTTCTACAATACCAACATATCCGCGATATGATGCAAAATAGAGAGATGTTGCACCTGTATCTGTTTTAATAGCCTTATTCACGTCGGCTCCAGCCGCTATAAGACGTTCTACGACATTCAGGTGACCTTTGTCGGATGCTATGATAAGAGGCACTGAACCTGTATCTGTTTTACCTTTATTCACATCGGCTCCAGCCGCTATGAGATGCTCCACAATATCTACATGTCCATTCTGAGATGCTATAAAGAGAGGTGTTGCACCTGTATCTGTTTTAGCTTTATTCACATCGGCTCCAGCCGCTATGAGA
>JACCDY010103799.1_pt1 | contig 42383 bp, 68 predicted proteins | sample 7446391 | NCBI WGS metagenome assembly JACCDY01 (sample SAMN15323451, study PRJNA562643) | freshwater metagenome | isolation source: river surface water | place: USA:Blue River Watershed | collected 2017-08-18
AGCGACGGCAAGTCTTGGCTGTATCGTTCAAAGAAAGCGGCCGAAGCCGAGCAGGGTCCCTGCCATATCCTTACACCCCTCTACGCCGCCCCGTCCGCCAGCCAGGAGGCGCTACGGGAGGCGGCTTACGACCAGGGTCGGCGCGACCTGCTCAACGCTCTGTTAGAGCCCAACCCGGCCGTTGAGGCCAAACTCGCCAAATGGGCGGACAAAAAGCCCGATCCGGAGGGACGCATACACTTCGACGTAGCGCTCTGGATCACTGAAGTCGCTGAACAGCTCGGCATCAAGTCGCAAGAGGAATTGGCCGAGATCGCCGCCCTAGCGCAGTCCGCCGCAGCCGGGGGCGAGTGAGATGGTCGAGCACGTCCACAAAACGTATTCGTGCGACAGATGCGGGTCGGACCTCGGAAAGGCCCCGCCTCGCTCCAAGCTGACTGCTCAGGCCCACAAGGAGGGCGAATGGGCAATGGAGTTCAGCTTCACTTGGAAGGATTTCTGTCCACGGTGTGAGAAGGATGTTTCGACATTCTTCACCACGAGGCCCACCCGCCAGTCAGGAGGCAGCGATGTCTAGCATCGCGGAGAGGCTGCGGACCCCTGCTCCGGTGCCGAACTGGTCCGGCTGGCGCTCAATCGACACCGCGCCAGAGGATGAACACATCATCCTCTGCACGTCCGGCGGCCACGTCGGCGAAGCCCTCATGCTTATCGATGAGGACACCGGCCGGCAGAAATGGACCTGGGCGCTCGGCCCGGTGCATCCGAATCACATCCCTTATGGGTGGCAGCCTATGCCCAGCGCGTTAACCGCGCCGGTAGCCTCGGATCTGCGGCCCGGCGGCTTCGATGGCCCGACAGGAGCCGAATGATATGCTTCTTTTTGATTATAAAATTCCCGTCGAGGCTGACCGAGCCTTGCGTGATGCCTATGTCGCGCTTGCCTTTGCATTCCGCCGACTGGAGGGGTCGGCGCGGTCGCGAGACACGGAACTCGCCCTTGCGCAGTCCGCCCCCGTCAAGGCGGGAGGGTGACGATGGGCAACGGGAAGCACAGCGAATGCGCGCTATGCGGTGGGAAAGGCTGGCGCACCGTCTGGTCTTTCGGCGTCAAAGAGCCGGACGAATGCCCTGATTGTGGCGGCAGCGGCCTCAACTGGCAATACCCGCGCGGCGCAATCGCATCGTACTACGGCGGCCCCTTCATCGGCCGCGCCGCCCTCACCGCACAGGAGCAGTCCGCCCCCGTCAAGGCGGGAGGGTGACGATGGCGAAGCTGCACACCCGTCGCCGCTGGGGCGACAACGACATCTACTTCGGCCCGTTCACCTTTGCCTTTCGCGAGCGCTACAAGCACACGGCAATCGTGCTGTCGTCGGGCGATGATGAATACCCCGGTGCCAGCCTGCGCGTCAGCGCGTTCGGCAACACGCTTATCGTCGGAGTCCCGGGCTGGCTGATCCGGCCATGTGTCAGTTGGCACGATTTAAGCCACGCCGATTGGGCGACGCCCGGGCCGGATGGCCGCAAGGGCTATGTCGAGGTCGACAGCCGCGAATATGGCTTCACCCTTTCGGACGGCCACCTGTCGGTCAAGCTGGGCCGCCAGACCATGGACAGCAGTACGACGCAGGATTGGGGCTGCTTCCTGCCTTGGACCCAATGGCGGCACGTCCGCCGCAGTTTCTACGGGTTGAACGGCGAGCACGTCGCTACCCTGCCGGACACCGGCAAGAGCTACCGCGAAGATCCTGGCCGGTGGGACCGCGAGCGCGAAATCGAGCAGGCGACGCCGACGGTGGCGTTCGACTTCCTCGACTTTGATGGCGAACGCATCACGGCGACCACCAAGATCGAAGAGCGCGAATGGAGATTCGGCACCGGCTGGTTCTGGTGGCTGTCATGGTTCCGCAAGCCGAAGATTTCCCGCTCGCTCGACATCAGCTTCTCGGCAGAGACCGGCGAACGGAAGGGTTCTTGGAAGGGCGGAACCGTCGGTCACGCAATCGAGATGCTGCCCGGCGAACTTCATGAAGAAGCCTTCCGCCGCTACTGCCCGAAACGCGGCATGACTTTCATCGGCCGCGCCGCCCTCACCGCACAGGAGCCCCGTCATGACTGATAACAGCATGCCGATGACGCCCGGATATTACTGGGCCAAGTGGAAAATAGCTTCGGACGGAACGCACGAAGGCGATGAACTCACGCCATCGAATACGTGGGAAATCGTGCAGGTCAACGTCAATGTGGTCGATTGGGAAGATGACCCGTCAGAGAGCGAGGCTCTTTCGGTTGCGGTTCCCGGCGTTCGCGAAACACAATGGCGTGACTGCTTTGTGTGGGGCGTCAAGGTAGCCGATCTTGAGGGGTATCGTCCATGAGCGACCCCTTTGCCGGCTACGATGTGTGGAAAACCACGCCGCCGGAATGGATCATGCCGCCATGGCTGCGGCCGGATGCGAACGAACTCGCCCGCACTGCCGCCCTCCGTGCTCTTGCGGAGGCGAAGCCGTGAACTGGCGCGACATGAGCCTCGACGAAAAAGCCGACGCGATCCGCGAGCGGCACAAGCCGGGCTGGTCCGCGACCGACCTCGGCGTGGCGCTCGGCTGCACCAGGAACGCGATCATCGGCGTCTACCAGCGCCGGCCGGAATTGAAGACGACGCACCCGTTGCGTGTAGCCAACAAGGACACCGTGTCGAAACATCTGCCGACCGGGCCGAAGGTCAGGAAGGCGAAGTCCATGTCCGGCCTCCACTGGAAGTCGACGAAGGTCAGCCCCGATCCGCTGCCGGTCGAGCCGGCGCCGCCACTGGAAGCGCGGCGGGTCCGGCTGCACGAGCTCGAACGCTGCGAATGCAAGTGGCCGGTGGAGGAGATCGAGGAGGGCGTTCATCTGTTCTGCGGCTTGCCGCGGCAGTTCGAGCGGGCGTATTGCGACAAGCACCATGCGCTGGCGTATCGCGGGTGCCCTCCGACACGGCTCGGCGGGTTCAACGTCAAGGCGGTCGAAGATCTCATGCAGCGCACGATCATGAGATACGGCGCGATGCACCCGCAGAACAAGCGCTTGACAAAGCAGTCTATCAAGGCTTAACTGATCTGTATGGAACAGAACCAGTCAAGATGGATGCGCGAGAAGCCGCTGAAGGTGGACTTCCAGGCGCTTATCGACAGCCAGCCCGGCGCGCGCAAGCGGATCATCGCCGCGACCGGCGTATCGCGGGTGCGCACCTACCAGTGGGTCAGGGCGCCGGACAAGCACTGCGTCACGATCGCGGACATTCTTGGCATCCAGCCGGGCGTGCTGCGGCCGGACATCTTCACGGCGCCGATCGCCAAGTCGAACGCCGTCGAGGATCTGGACGGACAGATCGCCATCGGCGCATCCGGCGCTGACGTTGCGCTGTTCCTGCGCGACAGGTACTACAGCGGCCCGCTGGCCGCCGCCAGGCTCGCCGCGATCGGCGCGCTGGAGAAGATCGGGCCGCTCGACGAGAAGCAGGCCGCCGGGGTGCATGGCGTCGTGGACGCGGCGCTGAAGGCGTATTTCAACGAAATGCTGAAGGGAGAAAGCAATTGAAGACGATGCCGAAGGCCACCGATCTCGATCTCGGCGACGAGTTCGCCGAAGAGACGATCGCCGAGCAGGAAGCGCGCATGCAGGCGATGCGCGATGCCAATCTCGATTTGGCAATCGCCAACGCGCCGAAACCGGTTCTGACCAAGGCCGCTGACATCCGCGCCACGCTCGACGAGCGCGCCAGGACGCACGGCGATTACAGCGAGCACGCAGCGGTCACGCAGATGCTGAAGCAGATCATGCGCGCGGCGCCGAAGTGGAGCGAGCTCGATTACCACGAGCAGGAGACGCTGGAGATGGTCGCGCACAAGGTCGGCCGCATCCTGACCGGCGATCCGCATTTCCATGACCACTGGCACGATGCGGCGGGGTATTTCACCTTGTCGGCGGATCGGAACAAATGAACGTCGTCATCGACAAGACGACGCCGGACGTCATGCTCGACGCCTTCGCGGAAGTCGCGAAGGTGATGCGCGAGAACGGAGCGCCCGACGAGGCGGCTATCGTCATCGAGCTCGTGATGATGGAGCAGGTCATCGCCTTCGTGCGACGGCTGCAGCAACTGGTCGTGACGACGAGGATGCAATGAAAGGCATCGCCTTCGACCTTGGCACGAACACCGGCTGGGCCGCCATCAACGGCACCGTCATGTCCGGCGTGCTGAAGTTGAAGGGCGGCCGGTTCGAGGGCGGCGGCATGCGGTTCGTCCGCTTCGCCGACCACGTCACCGAACTGCTGAACCGGATCAGGCCGGAATGGGTCGTGTTCGAGGAAGTCCGGCGGCATGCCGGCACCGACGCGGCGCATATCTATGGCGGGTTGATGGCCGTGCTGACCGGGCTGTGCGAGAGGTTTTCTGGCGGGCCGCTGCCGTATGAGGGCGTGCCGGTCGGGACCATCAAGAAGTTCTGGACCGGCAGCGGCAACGCGCCGAAGGATGCGATGATCGCGGTCGCCAGGTCCAAGGGCTTCAAGGTGGCCGACGACAATGAGGCCGACGCGCTCGCGCTGTTGCACTGGAAGATGAACGAACTGCTGATCTGACGACCTGATGAACTGGAGATTTGAACATGCGCGTGAAGCAGTGGCTTGACCGTACCTATGACATTCCCGAAGCGATCGTTGAGACAACGTGGGACTACGTCGACGACAAGATTTCGTTGAAGGAAACGGTCGATCTCATCGGGCGACTGGTCGACGTTCTTTATGACCGCGACGTGCTGAAGGATGACGAGGTTCTCTACGTTCTCGGTGCAGGCTGGAAGGCCGCACCGTGACCGCCCTCTACCCCTACCAGCGCGCCGGCGTTGCGTGGCTGGCGCAGCAGAAGACCGCATTGCTGGCCGACGAGATGGGGCTCGGTAAGACCGCGCAGGCCATCTTCGCTGCCGCCGAGATCGGCGCGCACAGGATCGGCGTGGTCTGCCCGGCGTCGCTGCGGCTCAACTGGCGGCGCGAGTTCGACCGCTGGTGGCCGGACTGGATCGAGCGACCGCTGCTCTACGTCGAGAGTTACGACAAGGTGGCGCGCCATTGCTGGCGCGAGCCGAATTTCGACCTGCTGATCGTCGACGAGGCCCATTACGCCAAGACGCCGACCGCCGCCAGGACCAAGGCCCTCTACGGCAAGAGCGCCGACGGGAGCGGGCTGGTGTCGAAGGCGAAGCGGACGTGGCTGCTGACCGGCACGCCGGCGCCGAACAACCCGGCCGAACTGTGGACGCACCTGCGCGCGCTGCGGCCGGAGATCGTCACCGGGGCGAATGGCAAGCCGGCAGCGTACTGGAGCTTCGTGAAGCGGTACTGCCACACCTTCGACAACGGCTTCGGGCTGCAGATCGGCAAGGGGAGGCGGCTCGACGAACTGAAGAAGATCATTGCGCCGTTCATCCTGCGGCGGACGAAGGCCGAAGTGCTGCAGGATCTGCCGGAAGTCCGGTTCGACGTGCTGCCGCTGGACGGCATCGTGACCGTCAACAGGCTGGAAGCTGATCATCTCGTCGCCATGTTCGAGCACGACGAGCGGCTGGCTCTCAAGGTGCTGCGCGAGGAAGGCATAGACGGTCTGCGCAAGATAGCGTCGCATGTCGCCACGCTGCGCCGGCTGACGGCGATGGCCAAGGTACCGTCGCTGATCGACTGGATCGAAGGCTTCCTGGAGAGCGGTGAGAAGCTGGTGGTGTTCGCGCACCACCGCGACGTGCTCGACGCACTCGACAAGGCGTTCCGGGTCGAGGCAGGTTTTGCCGACGCGCCTCGTCAGTTCTGGAACGTGTCGGTGGCGCGTGTAGACGGCAGCACGACGGACAGGCAGGCTGAAGTCGACCGTTTTCAGGGCGATCCGCGCTGCCGGCTGTTCATCGGCCAACTGCAGGCGGCCGGAACGGGCCTCACGCTGACCGCCGCATCGACCGTGCTTCTGGCGGAGCAGTCGTGGGTGCCGGCCGAGAACGTGCAGGCCGCGGCGCGCGTCCACCGCATCGGCCAGAAGAACGCCTGCCAGGTGTGGAGCGCCGTGCTTGCCGGCTCGATCGACGAGCAGGTCGGCGCCGCGCTGACGCGGAAGATGAACGATCTGGTGCAACTCTTTGGGAGCGTGTGATGGACGACCTGAGCACGGTATTCGCCAAGGCCCTCCAGCACGGCTGCAACGGCTTCACGATCTGGCGCGCGAGCGAGCCGGGCGTGTGGCAGGTGAACGCCAGGTTCGGCGACGGCTGGCGGATACGCATGTCGACAACCGAAAACCTCGACGCCGCGTTCAGGGAAGTGCTGGCGGTCGATGAAACGGAGATGGATTTCCTTGAATGACTACCCCACGCCACCGTGGAAAGAGACCAAGCGCTCGCGCGGCGAGACGGCCGAGCGCTGGTGGCGGAAGACTGGACCGGACAAGGTCGACAAGCCGAAGTGGCTGCGTGAAGCGAAGCGGCTGCAAAAACGCGGCCACGACTACGTCAGCATCGGGCTGCTGCTCGACCTGACCGAGAGTACGGTTCGCCTCTACCTGGCGCCGGGTGCGCTGGCGAAGAAGCGGATCGAGAAGCCGAAGCCAACCGCCGAGCAGCGGCGGAAGGACCGGGAACGGAAACGGGCCGCATCGCGGCGCAAATGGGCCGAAATGGATCGGCTCGAACAGGAGAAGAAGTAAATGGCACGGATCAATATCCACATCGACGCTGACAGCTCCGAGGACGTGCGGGACATCATGGCCAGGCTGCTCGGCGGCATCCCCAACCATGTGCAGTCCTACGAGTTCCAGCCGACCGACGAAGGTGCGGAGAACCCGAACACGGCTGCCGTCGAACTGCAGACCGACGAGCCGAAGCGCCGCGGCCGCAAGCCGAAGGCGCCGCCGGCCGAGCCGGTCGCGACCAAGGCCGAAGACGTCATCGAGCACGTCAACGACCCCGTAGCGGCCGAGACGAAGGCGCTCGGCAAGGTGATCTCGGAAGACGAGGCCAAGGCCGCCACGAGCAGGACGATCGACGAGACGAAGGAAAAGCTGCTGGCGCTGTCGCAGAAGACGACGCCGACGACCGCGCGCGACTTCATGATCGAAGTCACCGGCGGCTGCCAGCGCAACGGCGACGTGCCGGACTGGATGCGTGGCGCATTCTACGACCGGCTCGTGGCGAAGCTGGCGGAGTGACGGTCATGGCGCATGCCGAACGCGCCCACGCACGGCTATCGCCGTCCAGCGCCAAGCGCTGGCTGATGTGCCCCGGCAGCGTCAAGCTGTCGGAGGCATACCCCGACACCACGTCGTCCTACGCTTCCGAGGGCACCGCGGCGCACGAACTCGCCGAGAAGTGCCTGCGGGAGCGCCAGGACGCGGCCAGCTACGCCATGATCGACGGCGTCGAGGTCGACGAGGACATGGCCCTTGGCGTCCAGCTCTACATTGACTGGGTGCGCTCGCAGGTCGATCCCGGCGACGAACTGGAGATCGAAAGCCGGCTCGACCTGACGCATGTCAGCGACGAGATGTTCGGCACCGGCGACGCGCTGATCTACAAGGTGAAGGCGCGGCACCTGATCGTGGCCGACTTCAAGTACGGCCGCGGCGTGCCGGTGGAGCCGCAGGAGAACGCACAGGGGCTGACATACGCCGTTGGCGCAATCAAGCGCTACCACAATCGGCCGCTCGACAGAGTGAGCGTGGCGATCATCCAGCCGCGGGCGCCGCACCGCGACGGGCCGATCCGGGTGTGGGAGACGGACCCAATCTCCGTGCTGGAGTTCGAGGCCGATCTGCGCGAAGGCGCAGCGCGCGTTGATGAAGCGGTCGGCAATCACAAGTATGCGGAAACCTACGACGACAAAGACCTGTCGCTTTGGACAAGCGCTTATCTGAACCCCGGCGAATGGTGTCGCTTCTGCAAGGCGCTTCCCGGTTGCCCTGCGGCCCGCCAGAAGGCGCTCGACGCCGCGAGGGAGGAGTTCATGCCGGACAAGCCGCTTCACTTGCCGGCGCTCACGCCAGACCGGCTGGGGGCCCTTCTCGACGAAGCCGAGTTCCAGAAGATGCGCTGGAAGGCGATCGAGGAGTTCGCGCACCAGGAAGCACTCGCCGGCCGGTCGCCGGTCGGCTGGAAGCTGGTGGCGAAGCGGGCAATGCGCAGGTGGAAGCGCGAGGACGAAGCCGTCGCGTCGCTGGCGCTCGCGTTCGACCTCGAGGAGGACCAGATTTTCGAGAAGAAGCTGCGCAGCCCTGCGCAGGTCGAGAAGTTCCTGCCGAAGGCGAAGCGCGCCGAGATGGACGCCTTCGTCACGAAGGAGAGCAGCGGGCTGGTGCTGGTCGCCGAGAGCGATCCGCGCGAGGCCGCGAAACCGGATGCCGCCGAAGAGTTCGGCGCATGACCGCCCTGCGGGGCCAAATGGAGAACTGACGAAATGAGCATCGACTTCAACACCTGCCGCGTCACCAAGGCCGGCAACATCATCACGCCGAAGGCCAGGATGGGCTTCCCGACGCTGTTCACGCCGCGCACGGCGCCGGGGTCGGACAAGGCCAAGTACAGCGTGTCGCTGGTCATCCCCGACAAGGCCGACATCGCGCTCCTGAAGAAGGCAGCGGCCGATGCGGCCAAGGCCAAGTGGGGCGACAAGCTGCCGGCGAAGATGAAATCGCCGTTCCTGAAGGCCGGCGAGTGCGAGGGCGACAAGGGCAAGCACTTTCCCGACGAACTCGACGCATGGATCGTGCTGCGGCCGACGTCGCTGCAGCAGCCCGGCATCGTCGACGCGCGCGGCCAGAACGTCACCGACGAGAAGGAGGTCTACGCCGGCCGCTGGTGCGTCGCGTCGCTGCGGGCGTTCGCCTACGACACCAACGGCAACAAGGGCGTGTCCTTCGGCCTGCAGAACGTCCAGATTCTCGACAATGACGAGGCGTGGGGCGGCATGCGGGCGCGCGCCGAAGACGAGTTCGAGCCCGTGGATGGCGCTTCCGGCGCGGCCAAGGGCGGCGACAGCATCTTCGATTGATGGAGGCGGTCATGGCGAAAAATCCCGAAGTGACCGGCGGCGATAACGAAAAGGCCATCGCCGTCAACCAGTTGCGCGCGATCATTGAACGGATCGAGCGGCTGGCCGAAGAAAAGGCGACGTTGGCGGAGGACATCGCCGAGGTCTATGCGGAGGCCAAGGGTGCCGGCTTTGACACCAAGGCCATCCGCTCGATCGTGAAGATGCGGAAGAAGGACGCGGCGCAGCGCCAGGCCGAGATGACGGTCATCGAGCTCTACTGCGAAGCGCTCGGCATGCTTTGAAAAAGGAGGTGATGCAATCTGACCGGGGACAATAACCCTTTTAGACGAGAACCTCTGACACCAGCCCCGCCGCCAGACTACCGGCGGCGGGGCGCAAGCCAAAAGGGAGAGGCAGATGGACCGCTACGGGTACGACACTCACGACAGCCACGCCTACTGCATCATCGACCGGAAAAAGAACACGCACATCGCGACGGCCTTCCACGTCACCACGGCCGACAAGATTGTGAAGGCGCTGAACGACATGCAGGAGAACATCGAAGTCGGTAAGCGCATTGCCGGCGAGATCGAAAAGACCCAAGAAATAATCCAGCACGTCCATGACACGTTACTTAAGCGTTGATTTTGAGACCCGTTCCGTCGTCGATCTGCCGGACGCGAACGCGTATTGTTATTTCGACCATCCGACCACCGATGTCTGGTGCATGGCCTACGCCTTCGACGGCGAGGAGGTCGAACTGTGGACGCCGGACAGCGACGAGCCGCCGACGCGCGTGTTCGAGCACATCGCTGCCGGCGGCCTGATCAATGCCTGGAACGCCGCTTTCGAACGGCTGTGCTTCAGCAAGCTGATGGGGCCACGCTACGGCTGGCCGGTGCCGAAGCTGACGCAATGGCGCTGCACGATGGCGGCTGCCTACGCCATGTCGCTCCCCGGCTCGCTCGACATGGCCGCGCCGGCGATCGGGCTCGACATCCGCAAGGACGATGCCGGCTACCGGCTCATGCTGCAGATGTCGAAGCCGCGCCGGCCGCGCAAGAACGAACCGCAGCAACTGTATTGGTGGGACGAACCGGAGAAACGCCAGCGGCTTGGCGAATATTGCAAACAGGACGTGCGCGTCGAGCGCGCCGTCGGTTCGCGGCTGCTGCCGTTGAGCGACGCCGAGCAGAGAGTCTGGTTCATGGACCAGGTCATCAACGACCGCGGCGTCTACGTCGACAAAGAGCTCTGCGAGAAGTCGAAGGTGATCGTCGCCGAAGCGACGCGCCGGCTCGACGCCGAACTCGCTGAGATCACCGACTTTGCCGTCACGGCGGCGAGCAACACCGGCGCGATCCGCAAGTGGCTGGCGGCCAACGGGCTGCAGACCGACAGCGTCGCGAAGGACGTGCTGGAGACGCTTCTGGCCCGCGACGATTTGACGCAGGAACAAAGGCGCGTGCTGGAGATCCGGCGCGACGGCGGCAAGTCCTCGACGGCGAAGATAGACGCCATGCTGGCGCGCCGGCAGGCCGATGGGCGGATGCGTGGCAACCTGCAATACCACGGCGCCGGCACCGGCCGATGGGCTGCGCGCGGTGCGCAGCTGCAGAACCTGATGCGGCCGACGGAGAGCGCGTCGGCGGTGTCGCAGATCATCGACATGATTTTGGAGGGGTAGGTGCCAGCCTACGACAACATCGACGCCCTGATCGGGCCACCCATGCACGCGGTCGCCAACGCGATCCGCGGCATGATCTGCGCGCCGAAGGGCCGGAAGCTGATCGCCGCCGACTTCAGCCAGATCGAGGCCAGGGTGAACCCGTGGCTGGCCGGCGAGGAACACGTCGTCGATGCGTTCCGCGCCTACGACCGCAAGGAAGGGCCGGACATCTACAAGGTGACGGCTGCCGGTGTCTACAGCGTGCCGGCGGAAGCCGTGACCAAGGATCAGCGGCAGGTCGGCAAGGTCGCTACGCTCGCGCTCGGTTTCGGCGGCGGCCCGGTGGCCTTCGCCAAGATGGCGAAGAACTACGCGCTCGACGTCGGCGACGTGTTCGAGCCGGTGCATGCGTCAGCCAGCGACCGCAATCTGAAGCGCGCGGAAGACGGCTGGAAGCAGCGCGGCAAGCAGACCGGCATGTCGGAGGCGCGGTGGCGGACGGCCGAACTGATCAAGCTCGCCTGGCGCGAGGCCAACCCGCAGACGGTCGCCATGTGGAAGGCGCTGGAAGAAGCGGCGATGTCGGCGACGCGCGAGCCCGGCGAGACCTTCACCGTCGGCGCCCACATCCGCTACAAGAAAGCCGGATCGTTCCTCTGGTGCCGGCTGCCGAGCGGCCGCAAGCTCTGCTACCCGTACCCGCGCATCGAGATGCGCAAGATGCCGTGGGGCGACCCGGAGGACGAGCCGGTGTACCGGCCGGCGCTCATGTACAAGGGCGTGAACAGCGTCACGAAGAAGTGGAGCGACCAGCCGGCTTATGGCGGGTTGCTGATGGAGAACTGCACCCAGGCCGTGGCGCGCGACGTCATGGTGCGCGGCATGATCGCGCTGGAGAAGGCCGGCTACGAGGTCGTCCTGACCGTCCACGACGAAGTGGTGAACGAGGTCGATGAAGGCTTCGGCTCGATCGGCGAGGTCATCTCGTTGATCACGCAGCCGGTCGAGTGGGCGCCGGGGCTGCCGATCGCGGCCGATGGGTTCGAGGCGAAGCGCTACCGCAAGTGATCAGCGCTTCGTATTCAGCGCTTCCTCGATCCGCTTCTGCGACTGAAGAATGAGTTCTATCTTCGTGTTGAGATCGTTCATGTCCTGCCGCAGGGCGTCGATCTGCTTCTGACGGTCGTCGCCGCGCATCCGGCCGGCGGCGATCGCCTCCTCCGTCTTGGTGACGCGGTATTCTATGTTCGGCACTCCGGTCGTGCGTGCGTCGAGCACCTGCACGTTGGTGTTCAGCTGGCTGATGCCGCGGTCGGCCAGGTCGATGCGGCCTTCCAGCCGCTGCCACATGGCGCCGATGCCGATGATCATGCCGATGAGCGTCAGCAGCGCCACGACCGTCGTGGGGCTCCACTCGTTACGGAACCGCGGGGCGTTGATGTTCTCGAGTTTCACGATGTTGTCAGCGGCCACTGTCCCGCTCCTGGCGTTCATGGATGGCCGCCAGAGCCGACAGTGACTTGCCGACCTCCGTCAGCACCTGTTCCATTCTGTCGAGCCGCGCGGTGACGCCCTGCTGAAACTCCTGGCAATCCTCCCGCGAGTTCGACTGGTTTTCCGATATGACAGCCAAAGTGGCTCGCGAGTTCCCGACCTCGACCTCCATTGAGGCGATCCGGTCCTGCAGGCTGTCGATGATATTCTGCTGGTTCTGCCACAGGATCAGCGCCATCCCGCAGATGATCGACACCATGAACGGTGCGGCCCAGGACCGGACCCTGGTAAGCGCGTCGGCTGTCACTTCCAGCAGCCTTGCGCGGCGCCGTAGCGGTTGTGGGAGACGACCTGCTTAGCGAACTGCTGGTCCGATGCCGGCAGCGTGACAGCGGTGGCTGGGCTAGGGGTGAGTTTCTGCCAGCCCGCGCAGTTGCTCGCACTGGTCGCGCAGCCCGCCAAGCTCAATGCAGAGAGCAATATCGCCCATGCCATGTACTTCATTGTCGATGCCCTCGCGTTTTCGATACGCTTCCACGGTGGCCCTCAACTGTGCTTTCTGCCCGTCTGCGCGACCTTTATAGTACCCTGTGCCCGCCGCCACCGCTATTGCAATAGACACACCGGCGACGGCGTACAGATACAGTGTCGGGATCGGCCACATCAGATAGCGTCCTGTTGTTCGATCTCGGCCACCTTGTCGGCCACTGACGCCCGCTGCCGGTCGCGCCGGATCACGAAGAACACGATCAGCGCGGCGCAGAGCACCGCGGCGACGATCAGGAAGAGCGGGTCGAGCCCGGCGAAGGCCGGTATCGTCGCCGGGACGGCGGTGGTCGCCACCGGCACCATGACGTCCGGCGAAGAGTACCAGGGCTTGTCCAGCGCCTTCGGCGTCACCGCCACCGGCTTTTTCTCGACGACGACCTTCGGCGCGTCTTCCGGCTCGGCCGCCATCTGCTTGGCCAGCCGGCGCACGCCTTCGACACGCGCCGCCCAGCCCTTGCCGAAGCGCGGCCAGTCGTCCAACGTGCGCAGCCACGCGATGCGGTCGCTGCACAGGCGGTCGATCAGCATCATGGCGTCGACAGCGCGGCATGCGCTGATCGTCGCAGGGCCGATCTTCCCGTCCCTGGCCACGCCCACGGCCTTCTGCAGGAACTTGGCGGCACGCGCCGGGCCGGAGTTCACGGCGAAGTCGAAGACGGCGTAATCGATGCCGTTTGGGAGCTCGGCGCCCATGACCTTGTTCCAGTATTGCCGGCGGTACACGACGCCGGCCTGCGCTTCGGTCAACGCCTTCAGGTCGGCGATGGTGCCGGACGGCTTCACGTAGGCGCGGAAGGTCGCCAGCGTGACGCCCTTGTTGGTCGGCCCGCCATTGTCGTGCGGATCGTTCACGTAGCCGCCCTCGTGCTTCAGGACGGCATTCAGCGCACGAGGGAAGTTACGGTCCATCGGTCATTGCCCTCCCTGCACGGTGGCGCCTGTCTGCGTGTCCATCCACTGCGGCCGCTGGCTGGTCTCGCTGTCGTCAGGGATCAGGCCCGCCTGGATCAGCGCGGCATTCAGCTGGCGCTGCACTGCGGCCTTGCGCGCCGGCGACGTCGTGCGCTCGAGCACGGCGCGCGCCAGTTCCTTGTTCTCCATGATCTCGACCAGTGCCTCGGTGATGCGCGTCTGCGGGATCTTGTTGAAGAAGTTCTGCGCATAACGGCTGCCTGCCGACGCCTGCACCAGCGACTGGTTGCCAGGCGCCAGCGCGCCGAGATGCGCGCCGACGGAGCGCACCACGAAGTCGGTAAGCATGTCGGGGCTGTCGAATATCTCGCCGCGCCGGGAACCGCTCTCCAACGCCTTCTGGATGCGCTCTGCGCGCGTCAGGATGGTGCGCATGCGCGCGGCCTGCGTCGCCTCCATCTGGCCACGCTCGACCATTTGGTCAAGGAACGGGCGCTCGCCGCCGGTCAGCGCGTTGCGGAAGCGGTCAAAGCTGAAGTTGCCGCCCTCGTCGGTGGCGCGGCGAGCTACGGCTTCCAGCGTGGCCGAGCGCAGACCGGCCATCGCCTGTCCTTGCGGAGACGCCATGACGGTCTTCCTGTCGGCCTTGCGCGCCAGGTTCACCAGATCGTTGTAGTCCCGCGGCGAGTTGAGCGCCTGGGCCACCACGCCAACGGGATCGTCCTTCCCCTCGAACCGCAGCAGCTTTCCGAACGCCGAATTGCGCTTCATGACCTGCGACGCGCGGCTCGGCAGTCCGCGCAGATAGTCCAGCGTGCCCTGGCGCTCGCCGGCCGTGGCCAGTTGCTGTCGCAGGCCGGGGAACTGATCGAGCAGCGAGGAGTTATCGCGCAGTAAAGACGCGTGCTTGTTCTGGTTGATGTTGCCGGTAGCCGGATCGACGGACTTGTCGAACGCGCTGCGCAGGAACTTCTCCTGGGCGTTCAGCATCGGCGCGGCGTCGCCGGAAGGAAACGCCGCAGCACCCTGCAGTTCGCGCATGCGGAGGAGCCCCGGATTGCGACCGGAACCGAAGGCGCGTTCCAGTATCAATTCGGGGTCTATCCGACTGGCGCCGGTTGGCTTCTCGCCCAGCGCGTAGCCCGCAAAGGTGCGGGTGAATTTGTCGTTGAGCGTGCGCGAGAAATCGCGCGCCGCGTCGGCGCTGGCGCCGGGAACGGTGGCGAGATCGTCCAGCGCGCCTCCGGCTAGATCGGTCAGGTGGCGAGCCAGCGACCACTGACGGTTGCCGCGCGCCTCGCGTGAAAGCTCCAGTGCACGCGAGCGCAGGCGCAGCAGGTCGCCGGTGCTGATCTGCTTGTACGGCCCGGCAAACTGCGCCGACAGGCGCCGACTGAATGCCTCGAACGGCGCCGGCAGTTTTTCCTCGTCGAGCAGCTGGCCGCGCACTTTTTCGAAAGCACCGCGCAGATTATCCGTGGTCACGGGTGCATCACGCGGAACGGCGCTCCACAGGTCGCTCTCGACCTTGCGCGCGTCCGACAGAGCGCCTTCCAGAATGTCGTAGGCTTCGCGCGATGCCATGCGCTGACCTTCCAGACCGCCGCTGTCGATGCGCGCCAACGCCTTGTCCAGTCGCTGCTGGGCGACGTTCATGCGACCGCCGACCAGTTCGTCGAAATACGTGGCGCGAGCCTTGGCCGCAGCCGTGAGGCTGGACGGATCGCCCTGCACGCTGGCGAACTTCTCAGTGTGCAGCGCCGCCTGGCGAAGATCCTCCAACGACGCTTTGGCGCCGGCTTCGGCGCGCGACCCGAACTCCGGCTTGCTCTCGGCCACCTTCTTCTCGATGGCCAGCAAGGTCGGGCTGTTCGACCACTGGCCGACGGTCAGCTTCAGGTCCACGCCTTCAGGGATGTCGGTGTTGAGCGCGCGCAGGACGTCTTCGGGGTTCTCGCCGGAAGCTGCGAACGCGCGGCGGATGTAATCCGCGGCGCGCTGGCGGCGACCGGCAGCGGTCATGCGGGAGGCGAGCGCGTCCTTGACCCGTGTCGACGCAGCGCCGAAGCCGCGCGTGATCAGCCCGGCCGGGTTGGCTATGGACCCGGCGATCTCAGCCAGCATGCGCGTTCGCTGGTCGCCGGGGTCGAATACTTCAGCCAGCGCGCCGCCCTGCGCGGCACCAGCAGCGCCGGCAGCTTCGCCGGCGGCGAACAGGCCGGGGCTGTTGCGCGCCATCTCCATGACCGGCGCGAGCACTTTCGGCCCGGCGATGCCTGCGCGCGCCATCGCGAGCGGCGCGGCCGCCAGCGGCACGGACGAACCGATGGCCTCGCCGCCGATGGCGAATGGCCGCTCGATCGGCGGAAGGTCGGAGACATTGTCGTAGGTCAGCCGGTCGCCATTGCCGCCCAGCGCCTGGCTGAGAGCGCCGCCGGCAGTGTCGAGCCCGGACTTGATGCTGTCGCTGCCAAGGAACGGCTTGTCGGACGTCGGCACGCCGATCTTGTCGAGCAACCAGTTGGTCGCGTCGACCGGAGCGCCGAGCACGTTGGCGAGGCCGGTGTTGAAACCACGCGCAGCGGCCTGCGGGCGGCCCGCAGACGAGCGGTCGAAGCCTTTGCCAGTGTCGAGGTAATGGATGATCTCCTCGTCGTCCCAGCCGGCGCTGCGGGCGCCCTGCAGGTCGAAGTCTTTGCCGCGGCGCTTGATCAGGTAGCCGACGATCTCGTCGTTGCTGTAGCCGGCGTCGCGGGCACCCTGCACGTCGAAAGGCATGGTGTCACCTGTCGAAGCTGTCGAGACCGGGTCGGCCACCGGCCGGACCCGATCCGCTGCCGGGGAACTTGGACAGGATCAGTTCGTAATCCGCCAGCAGCGCACCCATGTTGTCGTAGCCGCGCTGCGCCTGGCGGACATCCTCCGGCGTCCATTTCTCGGGATGGTCGAGCACTTCGTTCTTCAGCCGCTCGCGCTCCGTCGTCAGCACCTTGGCCGTCTGCTTGAACTTGGACATCGCCTTCTCGGGACCGGAGCCGATCTCGTTGGCGTCGACGATGTACGGGTCCATCAGTTCGAGGGCGTAGTTGGTCGGCTTGCCGGGGACCGCGTCCTGCAGCATCACGCGGGTGCGCGTGGCCAGGCTGTCCAGCGCGGTGGTGGCCTCCATATTCTTCGGATCGTAGGCGCGGCCGCCAAGCCAGTCCGTGATCGAGTTGACGTAGTTCGAAACGGTGCCGCCGACGCCAGTGGCCGCGCTCGGGTTGACGTTCGGATCGATCGACGGCGTCGGCAGGCCGGGCGTGCGGCCAGCGGCCGCCGGCGGCACTGGTGGTCGCGGCGCGGTCGGTGCGCCGGTTGGCGCCGTTGGCTGCAACGGAGCGACCTGCGGCGGCTGGTTGTCCGGGTAAGGACCCTGCCACGGCTTGCCGGTGGCCACGTCGAGGATGATGGCGCGGCCGGTGTCATCACGCGAGACCTGCAACCGTCCATCAACGATGCCTATGGCCGTCGCCTTGTCGACGCCCTGGGAAGTAAGCCGCGCGATGGCTTCTTCCTTGGAACTGTCGCGGCCGGCGCCGAGCCCGACCTGCTTGCCGCCAGCAGCGAACAATTTGCGCGCTTCGGCATTCTGTGCCGGGTCGTTGCTGTCGAGCGTGACGATCTTGCCGCCGGGGCTGACCTCGATGTTGATGTAGTTCGGGTTCTCGGCCGCGCCCTGGCGCATCGTCTGCGCCATCAGCATCTGCGCGCCCTGCTCCGGCGTCATCGACGCCAGCAGCGCGCGCTGCGTATCCGTAAGACCCTCGACGCCGCCGGACACCAGTTGCTGGTACGCTTCCAGCCGCTTCGCCTCGCGGGCGGCCTCGTCGTCGCGGCGCTTCTGCTCGCGCTCGATCTGCTTGCGCTGCTCCGCCGTCAGCTTCCCAGCGGCGTAGCCCTTCACGCCGGCGCCGAGCGCTTCGCCCCAACTGACCGGCGTCGTGCTCCATCGGCCGGCGTCCAGCAGGCCGGCGGCGAGGCCGAGCATGGCGTCGCGATTATCGGGGCTGGTCAGGCGCGAGAGCAGGCCGGGAACGGCTGCCTGCTGCGGCTGCGGCGCGGCCTGTCGCATCTGGTCCCACGGGTCGACCGTCACCTGCCGCAGACCCTCCCACGGGTCCGGCCGGAACTGCGGGATCGGTCCATTCTGCGGCGTGCTGCCGCCGATGTATATGCCCATCTCATGCTGCCCTGCTGAACTTGCCTGCCAGCGGGTTCGGCGGCTGGAACTTGATCACCTTCTTGCCGCCGACCTCGACAACGCTGCCGGGATATTTCTTCTCGACGTCCTGCGCCATCGGGCCGACGATCTTCGGGTAGGACTTCGGATCGCCCTTGTAGCGGTAGGCGTACATCGGCAGCTTCGTGTCCGGGTCGGTGCCGACGCGCTTGATGTCGGTCTTCATGCGGCGGTCGGAGAAGACGCCGAGCGCCAGCGTGCCGAGCCCAAGCGCGGTCGAGCCCCAATTCGACGTGACCGGCTGCGTCGTGGTCGAGGTCTGGCCGTAGGGCGTGCCCCCGGCGATCCCCGCCCGCAGGTTGAGCATGTCGATCGGGTACTGCTGCTCACGCAGGAAGTTCTCGTAGCCGATGTCGAGGCCGCGCTGCGCCTGTGTCTGCTGCTGCTGACCGATCGCCTCCAGAGCCGCGTTGTCGTAGGCGTTCATGCGCTGGCGATCCATGCCAAGCGTTCCTGCCAGTTCGCCAGCATTCAACTGAAGCGTCGCAGCGTTTCCGGCGGCAGTCTGGTTCGCCTTCATGGCGTCCAGTGCAGCCGTCTGGTTCGACGTAGCCGCATTGAGATTGGCAGTTTGGTTCGCCTTTGCCGCGTCCTGCTGGAAATTGGCGTTTTCGAGCAGGGATTGCTGGCGATTGCCAGCGTTGAAGATATTCGCCTGCTGCTGGTTGCCGGCGTTGAACAGCCCGGTCTGCTGGCGGTAGCCGGCATTGGCCAGCGCCACCTGCAGCGCGTTCTGGCTGTTGGCCAGGTTCGCCTGCTGCTGGAAACCGGCGTTCGACAGCAGCGACTGCTGCTGGTTGCCGGCATTGTACAGGTTCAGGTTCTGCGAAAGCTGCGCATTGAGGTTGTTCGCCGACTGCTCGTTGGCGGCGCTGGCGATCGACGCTTGCGTGGCGCGGTCGGCATTCGTGAGCGTCGTCTGCTGGCGCAGTCCGGTGTTCTGCTGTGCGGCGGCCAGCGCCTGCGAGTAGTTCGCGGCGTTGAGCCCGGCGGTCGTACGCGCGGCGGTGTCGAGATAGCCGCGGTTGGTCTCCGCTTCTACGACACCGTGGCGCGACCCGCCGAATGCGCCGGCCTTCGCAGCAGCCGCGTCGTTGGTATTCTGCAGCTGCGTGTTCTCGCGGCCAAGCTGCGCGAGCGTCGTGTCGATGACGCTCTGCGTGAACGGGTTCATGAACTCCGGCAGGTCGGTGGCGCGCGTCTGCTCGTACTTGGCCTGCGCACCGCTGGCTCGCGCAGCAGCCGCGCGTTCGCCGGCCGCTGCCGTGGCATAACCGGAACTCGCCGCGGCGGCGCGCGCAGCGGCCGCTTCCGCCGGGCTGATCTGCGCGGCGCGTGCAGTCGCTGCTGCAGCCGATGCGGAACCCATCGAAGCCGGGTTGATCTGGTCGGCAGAAATGGTCTGCGAATTGACGACCGGCGGCATGTAGCCGGTTAGGCGCGCGGCAGTCGAGATGCCGTAGTCCTGAATGGCCTGGCCCTGGCCCTGCTGCGCTCTGGTGTTTCCCCACGCCTGAAGCTGGTCGGGAGTGAAGCCGGCGAGACGGTCGCCGGTGTAAGGGACGTAAGGCTGGTCGGAAATCGTCCCGGCGCGGTCGAGCGTGTTGCGGGTGAAATCCTCGATGTACTGCGGGATTTCAGTCTTCTGCGTTACCGTCTGGTCCTGGCTCTTCATGTCGGGTCCACCGGGATCGAAAAATAGGAGCAGTGGTGGTCCGTCCAGCCGAGCTTTCTGAGACGGTTCTTCCAGCCTTCTCTACCAAGAAATGCGACGTGTGAACAGCCAAGCTGTTTGGCCCAGCGGCGCAGGCTCGGGAGCGCGGTCGCGAGCTCGTCGGCGTCGCCACCACCGATGAAGATATTCAGGATCTTCATCTGCGGAAAGGTGATCAGTTCAGTGATCAGGATGCTGTCTCCGATCGGCCAGAAGTGCATCTTGCCTTCCTCGACCAAGCGCTTCACGTCGGCGATCGTGTGGGTCTTCAGGGCGTAGTCGAGAGATGCCTGCAGCTTAGGTGCGAGGCGGTCGAATGCCTGTTCGGGCGGCTCAATCTCCACCGAAGATCGCCATCAGCTTGCGATGGATGCTTGAGCGCTCCGGCACCAGCCGCAGTTTCCCGTCCACGATCGGCGCACGCAGCGTGACAGCCGGACGCGCCTTCTCCTTCAGGATCAGTTCGACGCTGTCGGGGATGACTTCGTAGACTTCGGTGTCAACCCGGGCGAGGTCGTATTCGATCATTTTCATGCGGCCACCGTCGAGAGAGCACCGGCGTTGCTGACGACGATGGCCCAGCGACCGCCGTCCGGCGCCACCAGGATGATGCGTTCGTCGCCGAGCTGGATGTCCTGGCCCTTTTTCATGTTGCGCATGTCTTCCTGCTCGAGGGCAGAGAAAGCGCGGTTGACGTCCGGGTTATTGGTGCGCGGGAGTTTCACGAGCGGCCTCCGAGAACCATGTCGACGCGCTGCCGGCCGAGCGACCAGTCGAGATCGGCGACTTGGTCCCAGCGGGGCGACAGCGTGCGGCCGGCGGCGCGCGCTTCGGCGTAGCCGTTGGTCGGGTCGAGCGTGAACGGGCCGTACTCCTGCTCGTCGCCCTGCGGCGTCATCTGCGCCGTGAAGGTCAGTTCGAGCGCCGACGGATTGCCGCGGATGTCCGGCATGATCAGGTTGATGTACGCGACACGGTCGCCGTCGCCGATCTCCACCGCGCCACCCTGGATGAACACGTCGCCCACGCGCGTCGATCCATTCGCCGTAAGCCCGGTCTCCTGCTCGTAGACAGTGCCGTCGGGATGGACGGCGAGCGGGTTCGGGTAGACGCCCTTGTCGGCCCAGCAGGTGCGCGCGAGAACGCCAAAGTACCAGACGCGGGACTGGTAGTTGAACACGGCATAGCTGTCGTTCTCGTCGCTCGCCGCCGACGGATAGAACCACCAAACCTCGTTGAACTCGCTGTTGTGGCCGGCGAAGATCTTGGCGCGCTGGTAGAGGTTGATGTCGTTCCAGACCTTGTCGCTGATGTCGCACGGCATCTCGTTGACCACGCCGCCGTCGTACATCCAGAACTTGCCTTCGCCCATCCAAAAGGCGCGGTCGCTGACGGCCACCGCGGCGTTGGGGCCGAGGATGCCGCAGTTCTCGCCGATGCGGTTGCGGCTGTAGATGAACGGCGTCCCGAGATAATCGAAGGCGTGAACGTCGATCGACGTCCACACGAGGATGCGGCCGGACGTCAGCTTGCGGCCAGTGATGATATTGCCGTTGGTCTCGAGCTCGAGGTCGCCGGCGGTGTTCGTTCCAGTCGGTGTCCAGTCGGTGTTGTCCTCCTGGGTGCTCCATGCGACCAGTCGCTTGTTGCCGCTGGCACCGAGCGCGAACAGGTGACGCTCATTGGACACAAGCGCGGCTACGCAGTTGACGGGGGCGTTGGCGACGACCGCGGCAACCGTGTCGCCGGGTTCGTATTCGAGGATGCGGCCATCGCTGGTCAGGACGGCGATCAGGTTCTCGCCCCAATTGTCGAACGACCACGTCGCCGCGGCGCTGACCGCCGACGTGCCGACGCCAGCGACGTTGTAGTCGCCCATGCCGTACTGGCCGGAGCCGAAGCCTTCACTCGGCGTCGCGGTTTCGCTGCCGGCCGTCAGGTCGACCGGAGCGACGTCCGAATACGAACCGCCTTCGCTGACGTAGAGCGACGTGTTGGTGCCGATTGCGATATAACGAATGGCCGAGTTGTCGCGCCAGACGAGGATTGCCCTGGCGATACCGTCGAGCGTGATCGAAGCGCCGAGCGTCCAGCCGCCGATCGGCCGGATCAGATCGCCGACCCAGCGCACTAGCGAGCCATCGTACCACCGGCCGCGCGACTGGTAGTCCGTGCCTTTCCGGTAGAAACCCGGCGGTATGTCCAGCGCCGCCAATGGCATGGTTCACGCAACCCTCTGGCACAGGAAAACGCTGTCGCCGCTGAAGTCTATCATGCGCCCCCTGACACGCCACGTTCCGGTCAATGCGCTGCCGGCACCTGCCACGTCGAAATACTGCGTCCCCGATATGCGCGGAACGATGGCCGCGTTTCGGGCATAGCTCGACGACGCCGACAGGCACACGATGACCGTGCCGACTTCGTAGTCCGTTTCGGAAGAACTGGTGCTTTGCTCGATCACGGCGAAGCGCGCCGGGCTGGCGGCCTCCAGCGCCGTGCAGGCAGCGGTGGCGCTGGCCGCGGTGAACAGTGCCTTGCCGACCGTCGTGCCGCCGAGAGCCGTCTGCTGCGCACCCGTATTGGCGCCAGGCACACCGCCTTTCGCCAGTTTCAGGTAAGGACCGGTCTCGAACAGCGCGTCGATGGCATCCAGATCGCCGTTGATCTTCGGGCCCCAACTGTCGACGGAAGCGCCGACTTCCGGCTTGACCAGACCGAGATTGGTAGTTGTCGTGTCAGCCATTCAGGCGGTCCTCTGAAGCAGCGCCCGGCGGGTCGTGCCGCTGATGTCCTGGAAGGAACCCCGCGCTCGCCATGTGCCGGTCAGCGTGGCGCCGGTGCCTGTGGTGGAGAAAGCATTGGTGGTGCTTATCTTCGGGACGACAACGGAGTTGAGATCGGGTGCTCCGGCCGCCACGCTGCACATGATCCATGCGCCGATCTCGTAATCCGTCTCGCCGCTGTCCGTGCTCTGCTCGATGATCGCGAAGCGCGCCGGGCTGGCGGCCTCGAACTCCGCACATGCTTCCGTCGCATCGGCCGCCGTGAACAGTGCGTCGCCGACCGCAGTTGCACCGAGATTGGTCCGCGCCGCCGCCGCTGTCTTGGCGCCGGTTCCGCCCTTCGCCTGTTTCAGGACCGGCTCGCCGCCGTTCAGTTCGAACAGCGCGTCGATCGTGTCGAAGTTGGTGTTCCACTTGCCGCCCCAGCTGTTGGTGGACGGTGCGCCGACCTTCGTCAGGCCAAGGATCGCGGTCGTCGTGTCCGCCATCAGTAACCCCTGCGTGCGCGGCCCATCGACAGCGGGCCGGAGTTGTACGTCGCCTCGCGCGACAGGTCGTTCAACTGCTGGATAGCAGCCGCAAGCCCGGCCGACCAGACGGCGATGCGTTCGTCCTCGCGCATGTAAGGCGCCGCTTCCATCAGCGCGCCGTAGAGATAGGCGTCCGGCGCCTGTTCGAGCAGCCAGTTGGTCTGCTCGCTGGCCGAGAGCGGCGTGAGATTGGCGCGGTAGACCATCTCCAGCCGCAGCGGGTAGGACGGTTCCGGGTAAAGCTCCATCTCGTCGCCGAAGATGGTGAAGTAGACCGGATCGCCGGTCTCCAGCTGCGCTTCGCGGATGTCGTCCAGCTGGTACTGCGTGCGGAACTTCAGCGGTGCGCCGCGCGTGACGCCGTCGTCGGGATCGATCAGCCGCAGCCGGCGCATGGACTGGAAATCGGACGGAAGCGAGATGTACGCCGGCTCGGTCGGCGCTTCCAGCACGTCAGTGTAGGAGCGGACTTCCATCTGCCGCGTCAGCAGCGTGCGGTTGGCCTTGGCCTCGAACAGGCGGATGTGGACCGGAACGGCGGTCGCCAGGTCGGCGCGATTGTAGTGGTAGGCGCGGATCGTGGTGACGAGGTCGTCGTAACTGTCGATGGCCAGATCGGGCATGCGTCAGACCCTTCCTGGTGCCGTCCGCAGGTATAGGTACTCGTTGCTGTTCAGCAGCCGGCGCACGGCCGGAGCGTGATCCTTGTTGAAGACGTCGACGCCGAGTTCGTTCTTCCACTTCTCGACGATGACCAGCGGAATGGAAGCAACCCGGCGAAGGTCGCGCGAAGGGCTGTAGCCGTCGCCGGAGTTGTAGAGATCGCGGTTGAAGTCCAGCTGATCGCCAACGTCGTCCGAGACCTTGGCGATGATCCGCTTCTCGCTCGGGTCGTCGATCAGCTCCCTCTTCACAGGATGCGGCGAGCGGCGCCCGCCTCCTCCCACTTGTCGGCCGTGGCCTCCGTGACCTCGACGATCTCGCCATCCTGAAGCTGGCGAGGGTCTTCGTCGGGGGCGTGCGTCTCGGCGCGCGGGAGGCGGTTCCCGACGATCTTGACCTTGACGAGCTTCGGCCCTTCCGGCTCCGGCTCGGGGGCAGGCGCGGCCTTGGCCTTGCCTCTCTTCGCCTTCGGCTCGGGTGCGGGGTTCTCGGCTTCGTCGAGGAAGTCCAGATCGTCGGGTGCCATGTTCACTCCGTCAGGTTGCGGGGATCACGCCGCGCAGGGCGGCAGCGATCGCGTTCACCTTCGCCTGCAGGTCGGCGAAGTTGTTGTTGATGGCCGGGATCATGTTGGCCGCAATGTCGTCGCGAAGCGCGTCGGCACTGGCCGGCGTGTCGGTCGGCGCCGCGATGGCAGTCATCGCGTCGTTCGCCGTGCCGACGGTCCCGGTGAGGCTGGCAACAGCCGTGGTCGTCGCCGTGTTGCCCATCTTGGTGATGAGCCCCGCCGCGCTCACTTCGAGCGCGACGATGCCGGAGTTGTCGTCCACGATCTGAAAGCCACCGCTTTCGAGGTTCTTCCAGTGATAAGGCATGGACGCGGCTCCTTACGACGTGGTCAGGTCGGCTACGACGCCGATGGCCTTCTGGTTTCCGACCTTCACGCCCCACTCGCACGACACCATGCGGCGGGTCGAGTGGCCGTTCTTGGCCAGCGCCTCGTTGCGCATCGTCTGCAGCCAGGCGATCTTGATCATCTCGGTGTCGATGATCAGCGCGTTGGTCGCGACGGCGAAACGGTCGGCCACGACACGCAGGTCGCCGAAGTCGGAGACGTAGACGTCGACCGTCGCGATCAGCTTCTTGGTTCCGACGTCGACGTTCTTCATCGCGTTGCCGGTGAAGCCGGAGAAGACGCGACGGTTGAAGGCGCCGGTGACGATCAGGTCGGGATTGCCGCCCTGGGTCCAACACGCCTGGATGACGTCCTTCAGCTGGGTCTCGGTGAAGGCACGCGCGGTGCCGGCGCCGGGAGCAGCGTTCGGGTAGCCGGCGGTGGTGCCGGACAGGGTCGGCTCGGTCGCGGTCGCGCCGCGGCTGGTGTTGGTGCGGATGAAGCAGCCGATGCCGGCAGTCTCACGCGCGGTCGACGAGTTGCCGGCCGCCGCGGCGCTGTCGGAGCACAGGCGGGTCTCCATGTCGCGCTTCAGTTCCTGGGTCTTGTACAGGATCTGCTTCACCATCTTGGTGACGTCGCCGGCGCTGGAGACGGCCTCGTTGGTGCTCGACACCTGCGCCACCTTGTCCATCAGCTGGACGTAGTTGGCGAGGCGGATGGCGGTCGTCGCGCTGTCGTTGGCGATGTCGTCGCCTTCGACCACCTTGTTCGCGCCGGAGGCGGCGGCGAGTTCGACGACGCTCCATTCGAAGTAGGTGTTGTCGGCCGTGTCACGGCCGATCGCCGACATGACCGGAGTTTCGGTCGGGGAAATCTTGTAGACCACGTCGTCGAGGTCTTCGCGGATCGTGGCGTAGCTGTAGGTCTGGCCGGTGCCGCTGGGGACGGACATTGCTTTCGATCTCTCTTACTGCAGGAGAAGACCGCGGGCCACCGTGTCGGTGATTTTGCCGCCGTTCTTCTCGAGTTCCTTGGTTGCAGCCAGACGATCGCGTACTCTCGGCGGCATCGAACGCCCGTTGCGGGCGCCGGGTTCAGCCATCTGCGGGGCAGCCTCGACCTGCTTGCGGGCCGCCGACTTCTTCTCGACCAGCGCGTCGTAGCGACGAGCCTTGTCGAGCAGGAGAACCATGCGGTGATCGTAAGCGGTCTCTACTTCGGCATCGGTGAAGCCGACCTTCTTCGCGTATGCCTTGTTGGCATCGAGCGCCTTGGATCGCTTCGCTTCGTCCTTCCAGTCGGGGAGCGCTTCAAGCAGCTTCGTGCGCTCGATTGCGACGTATTCCTCGACCTGCTTCCGTTGTTCGGCAGCCTGTTCGTTGGCGATACGTTCGCGTTCGGACGCGATGACGCGCTTGCTTTCCTGGCGGCGCTGATAATCGGCATACTCTTTCGCGTATGCGATCTCGTCGTCGCGACGAAGTGCTTCCCACTGTTCCGCAGTGCGCTCTGGACCGGACAACCGGCTTTCCATGTGCGCGAGCATGCTGTCGTACTGGTTGCGGCTCTTCTGGAGGGCAGCGTATTCGGTCGCCACCGCGTCTTCGTAGGACGCGATATGCGGCTGCTTCTCCTCGAACTCGCGGCTCAGGCCGTACCGCTTCTCCAGCTCGTCCTGGTCGATTTCGACCTCGCTGTCGCCGTATTTCAAGCGGTAGCGGGGCTTGTCCTCGACCGGGTCCGCGCTGTCGTCGCGCTCGGATTGACCGGGTTCGTCGATGAGGTCGTCCGGGGAGAGATCGTCGCTTTCGTCGATTTCCGGCGTCGCCTCGGCCGCGGCCCTCGCCGGCGGCTGGGCATCCCTAGGAGCGGGGGCCGCGTCCTTCTTCGGCTCCGTCAGGAGCGAAGGGACGAAGTCCTCTATATGCACGGGTGCATTTTCCTCGGGCGGCATCGCGTACCTTTCTGCGCTATGCGCGCACAGAGTTAACCGAAATCAGGTTAATGTTCAACGGTAGAAGGTCGAGGGCGACAGCAGCGACAGCATGGGCGGCAGGCCGTTGAACTGCGGCCGGTGCGGTTCCGGTGGCGGCGGCAGGTATTGCGGCTGTTGCGGCTCGGAACTCGACAATAGGCCCTGCACCGCCTGCAAGGTCGACGCGAGGCTGCTGGCGGTCGGCGCGGCGGTCGAAGCGCTGCGCATGCCGGACCACGGGTCGGCACCGGCCATCATCGTCGGAGCGGCTGGCGGCGGCGTGTTCGGCGATCCGATGCCGGACAGCAGGCCGGGGGGCATGTCAGAAGGCTTCAGATTACCGCCGGCCGGCTTGCCGATGCCATCCCAATTGCCGACGCCGACCTTTGCTGCGCCGTACCACGGCGACCAGCCACCCTTGGCGGCTTGGTCGAGCGCGAAGTCGACCTGCTTGAACACCGTGCTCTCGTCGCGCGGATCGAGCCCGGTCTGCTCGATGAACTTGTCGCCGAGCCCGCCGCCAACGAGAAGCTGATACGGCCCGTAGGATGTCTCGCGCCTGCCATCCTTGTAATAGTTCGACTGCCACACGCCAGGCGCCAGCCCCTCCGAACGCGCCACGCGAAGCGCAATGTCGGGATCGATGCCGCGACGGATCGCGGCTTCACGGATATAGGCGCTGACGTCGGAGAGGTTCATTTGCCGCCGGCGCCGCCACCGCTGCCGAGCGCCGGCGAACCGACCGGCGGAATGTGGCCTGCTGCGCGCCACCGTTCGAGGCCCTGCGGGTTGGCCGCGCCCCAGCCGTTCAGCTTGGCCATGGCGCCGGAGACGCCGTAGGGGAGCGCGCTGCCGAAGAAGCGTTCCATCCAGTTGCCCTGGGTGAAAGGCTGCTGTTGCGGCTGAGGCGCCGGAGGCTGCGGCGGCAGGCCAGGCTGGCCGTAGGCGCCGGGCTGCAGGAGCCCGTTCGGGATGCCGCCGGGCATCAGCGCCGCGCCGCCGGTCGGCTGCATGGACGGAGGCGGCATCATCGCCGACCCGCCGTTCTGGTTCGACAGGAGGCCCGGCGGAAAACCGTTCGGAAACAGGCGTGCGAGGATCGGGTTCATTTGTGCGCCTTTCGGTAGTCGATGACGCGGTCGTCAGCCATCTTCTTCAGCAGGATCTCGAACCGCGTCAGCCCCATCATATCACCGTAGATGCGTTCGCGCGTCTCCGGCAATTTCGCGTTGCACCATTCCTCGAACATGGCGAGCTTCTGCTCGCGCATGAGGGTGGCGTATTCGCGCCGGGTGACCGTCTCGGCCGCCCACGCCTGCATCTCGACCTTCGTCGCTCCCGGTTCGGCCATCAGTGCTTCGCTGCTCCGTTGTCCTTGTCGGCACCGCCGCGCGGCTTGATGCTCTCGACGATGATCTTGGTCTGGTTGTTCTGTTCAGTCTTGAACTTCTCGATCGTCGCGTCGATGCTCGCCATCTGGACGCTGCCCTGCTGCTGCATCTGCGCGATGATGATCTTCGTCTGGTTGTCGGCGTTGTTCTTCTGCATCTCGGCCTCGAGCTCGGCCGCCTTGAACTCGCGTTCACGCGCATCGTTCATCTGCGCGATCTGAAGCTGCGCTTGGATCTTGGCCTGTTCGACGGCCGGGTCCGGCGCGGCCGGGCCAGCGGGGCCCTGCTTGTCGGCCTGCAGCTTCTGCAGCGCCGCGCCTTCCAGCTTGGCCTTCTCCGCCGGGTCCATCGCGTCCGGGTTGAACCAGAACGCATCCGGGTTGGAGAAGCCGGCTAGCGCCGTCGCACGCCGCAGCGCCTCCGTCAGTTTGTCCACGCTCGTGACCGGGTTGGCCGGCCCCAGCGCCATCAGGATCTCCTTCTGCTGCGTGATGATGCCCTGCATCATCATCGCCTGGTCGCGCGCCGTGCCGCGGCCGAGCGGCATGTCGACCTCGACGCCGAAGCCGATGTCCCACTCCGCCGGGTCGATCTCCTCCCACTTGCCCCCGAGTTGCGCCATGCGCTTGTCGGGGTATTTCATGGTCAGGTGGAGGATGTTCTCGAACAGGTGCTTGACGCCGGTCTCGGCGAAAATGCGCGCGATCAGTTCGACGCGCGCCTGCCCGTTGGTCAGCGTCGCCATCACCGCGTCGTTGTCGGTCGATTGCAGCACTTTCGGATCGAGGCCCTGGGAAGCGTCCGAGATGCCCGTGCGGGCCTCGCGGATCGTCTTCATGTATTCCATGACCGGGATGGCCTGGGCGCCGACGAACGGCAGTTCGATCGGCATCATCATGCCGGGCGCCCGCATGCGGACGACCTTGGACACGTCCGGGTTCAGCACGTCGTCGAGGTTCACCTGCCCGTCGACCACGCCCATCATCGGATCGACGGCCTGCGCCAGGCTGTTCAGCATGTCGCGGGCGATGCGGCTGTTGATGCGCTGGATGTCGCCGACCATGTCGTAGACCGACAGGCCGTAAAAGGTGAACGGTTCCGGGTACGGGCAGAGCGCGCTGAACGGCATGTAGTCAATCGGGTCGTTGGAGACGATCCGATGGCCGGTGCCGATGCAGCAGATTTTCCGGCGCTCGGCCAAGTCGTCCTCGTCGTAGTCGACCTCGAGAATGACCTCCGTCCATGTCACGCGCCGCATCAGCGGGTCGGCGGCCTCGTCGAACTGTTCGGCGTTTTCGTCGAAGACGCGCGCCGTCTTTTCCTCGTTCTCGTCGGTGTCGCTGTCGAGCGTGCCGTAGGTCTCGATCGTCTTCCATGACACGCCGAGCGCCATGAGTTCGTAGGCGAACTTGGTCGTCTTGTGGCCGATCAGCGCGCAGCGGCGGGTGTCGTAGGTGTTGGCATTGCGCGCGATGATCATCTCCTCGCACGGCACCGCGGCGACGCGGATGCGCTTCTGCTCGACGGTGCGGCGCAGACGGAGGTCCCACAGTTCGACGGTCTCGCCATCGACGTCGGCCTCGTGCTTGCGCTGGCCGATGATCTTGACCTCCGGGTCTTCCGTGAATGCGGCCAGGCCGGCTTCGTCGATGTTCTTCGCCAGCGAGTATTCCGGGATCTTCGTTGTCTCGTACCAGCACTTGACGAAGCCGTTCTTGCGCACGAGCGCGTCGAGGAACCAGTCCCAGAAGATCGAGAAGCCGGGGTTGTCCTTGCCGAGCACCAGCTTGCTCGCGTAGCCGGTCGCCTGTTGCGCGCGCTTCTCGTAGTTCGGCGCCAGCGGGGTATAGTTGACCGGGCTGTCGGAACCGAAGAACAGCCGCATCAGGCTCGGCATCATGGCGAGCACGGTGTCGCGCACTTCCGACAGCACGACCTTGCTGCTGTCGGCCTGCGCCTCGATCTTGTCCACGTCCGGCAGCCGGCCGTGGTAATAGTCGGTCGCCTGGCTGCGCTGCGTGCGGATTTCGCCCTGCGCGAAGGTGATGGCGTCGTCGATCATGCCTGCGACGAGCGTCTGGAACTCGCCTTCGGACTTCTTCGATCGCTTCTTCTCGATCAGGTCGTAGGTGTCGGCCATCCTAGACGCGCCCCGTGAACTTGCGGTGGAGAGCGCCCTTGCGCCACGAACTTCCAGTCATCGCGCCGGACGCCGCGGCGCCGGTGCGCGCAAAGGTCAGGCAGAACGCATCGGCCATGTCCGGGCTAGAAGCCCCGCGCGCTCGCATCTTGTCCTTGCTCTCCACCTGCATGCGTCCGTTCGACAGGTAGGTGACCGTCGGCGTCGACAGTTCGTCCATCAGGTGCTGGTCGAACGGCCCGCCGACCTTGCGAGACATAAACCAATCGCGCGCCGCAATCCAGAGTTCGTCTCTTAGCCGGTGCGCGGACTGGTTCATCACGCTCGGGCTCTCCGACACGTTGACGCCGATCGCCGGCAACTGGAGTTCGCGCAAACGGTCGACGACGCCGGCGCCGAGACCGATCACGTCGATGAAGATGTCGCTCGGCCGCTCGCTGGGAATGGTCGCGTCCCACTCGGCCTTGACCGCGCCGACCAGCTGCATGATGTCGTTCAGGCGCCACGTCTTGACCGGCGCCAGCAGCAGGTTGCCGCGGCGCTTCGCCAACGCGCTGCGGTCGCCCTGCAGACTGCGCGCCACGTCCAGCCCCCAGAATACGTCCTGGCTCAACTCGGCGCTGATGTCGCGCTTCGCCGCTTCCTCGATCAGGAAGTACGGGATCAGCGTGTCGTCGTCGGCCAGCGGGAACTCGCCCAGCACGCGCACGCGATAGCGGTTGCTCTCCTCGCCGAACTGCTTTTCGCTCTCGATGAAGCTCGCCGCCACACGCGAACTGTCAAAGCAACTGACTTTCACATGCCGCCAGAAATCGGCCAGCCGGTTGTGGGTGTCGAAGAAGAAGCCCTGCCGGCGCGTCGGGTTGCCGGTCAGGATCGTGATGGCGCCTTCGGTCGACATGGAGCCTGCGGCAGCCTCGAACACCGCTTCGTCCACGCCGGACGCCTCATCGGCGATCAACAGGACGTGCTCGGCGTGGATGCCCTGCAGCGCTTCCGGGTTCTCCTTGCGCGCCGTGCGGTAGGAGATGAACCCCATTTCTGGTGCCTGGGTCAGGTAGACGCGATCCGACGCCGTCGCCAGGATGCCGCGGAGCGCCGGCGTGCGGCTCTCGAGGATGCCGAGCCAGACCTTGACCTCGTTGGCCAGGGCGTCGAACAATTGACTGCTGGATGGCGCGGTAACGGCAACCTTCGTCGGCATGCGCGTGAGCACGAAATGCAGGCAGACCCACGCCAGAAACGTAGTTTTTCCGACACCGTGGCCGGAGCGGATCGAGATGCGCGTCGCGCCGTCGTCCAGCGCCTTCAGTTCACGCGCCTGCCATGCTTCCGGTTCCGCGCCGATCGCGTGCCGGACGAAGCCGACACGGTCATCGCGGAACCGGGAGACGAAGTCGACGAACGGGTTGTCGATGCGCGCGGCGACGTTCACTCCCGTTGCGCCTCGTAAGCGTCCATCAGCATGGCGTGCTCCGACATCTTGTGAGCGGCCAGCAGTGCTGCCCACATGCCGTTTTCATGTCGGTGATAGAAAAGGTCGTTTCCCTCTTCCACCGTCAGAACGGCCACCGCACGAATGCGCCCCGTCTTCGCTTCGGCAAGCGCCCGCTCGAGCACGTCGATAACGCCCGGAACCGGATTTTCTACCCGTTTACCTGACAATTTACGTATTTCAGCCGTCACCCGATTTTCTCGATCGTTAGGTCGAGCGTCGCGATGATCGTGTGCTCGACCAGACCTTCACGGTCTTCAAGAGCGAAGATCGGCCCGCCGGGCACGGTCTTCAGCTTCTTCTTCCAGCGCAGGACACCGTCCAGCAGCTGCTGGCCGGTGCCCTTGCGGAGCGCTTCCGTGAGCGAAAGCGCGTTGTCTTCGGTCAGCATGTCGCGTGCCGCCTTTGCCGCCTCGACAAACGCCTGCAGCGCCGACTGCGCGCCGGCAGACTTCGACGCCATCAGCGACGGGCCGAAGATCGCGCTGCCGAGCGCGATGTCGATGTGCTGGCGTGCGACGTCGGCCTTCACGGAAACGCCTTGTCGACGCGGATGACTGTGTTCGCGTGCTGGACGAGCCGCGCGCCGGTCGAATTGTCGGGGATCGGCAGCCCCGGCGTGTTCGGCCCGCCCTTGCCTTCGGCGCCGGCGTCGATGATGCGCTGCGCGCGCTGGTCGAAACGCACCAGGTTGACCTTCGTCGCCATCAGCGCCTGGATGCCGGCCGCGGTGGTGATGCCGGCCACCTGCGCGGCGATGTCGGCGCTCATGCTGCGCGCATAGTCGATGTACTCGGCCGGGATGCCGTTCGGATTGCCGCCGACGATGTTGTCGAACCCTGCCTTGGCCTGCGTGAGCAGTGTCTTTGCCTCTGCGACGTCCATGTGCTTTCCCTTCTTCGCTCTCAATGCCGGACCCATGTCTCGGCATCCCTGGACCGTTCCGTCCAGATTTCGGTGTCCGGCAGGCTCGGCCGCGCCACGGACCATGTCTCGGCCTCGAGGTCGCGTTCGTGCCAGCCGGGAATGACGTAGATGTAGCCGTAGCTCTCGACCGTGTCACTCTGCTCGGTGGCGTCGAGGACGCCATTCCGCGGCGGCGCGACGAAGGCGTCAAGCGTGTCCGCAGCTTCCGTCGCCGCCAGCGTGCCGTGGGTCGTGCGCTGACCCGTCGCCGTGCTGGTGTCGGCGGCTTCAGACTTGCTCAGGACGGCATGGGTCGTGCGCTGCGCGGTGAAGCTGACGGTGTCGGCCGCCTCGGTCTTGCTCAGGGTGGCATGTGCCGTGCGTTGTGCGGCCGACGAGACGGTGTCTGCGGCCTCGGTCTTGCTCAGGGTACCGTTAGTCGTCCGCCGGCCGGTTGCGCTGACGGTGTCGGCCACCTCGGTCTTGTCGAGGACGCCGTTGGTGTTGACCTTCTTCTCGATCCAGAAGCCGAAGATCGTGTTGTCGCCGTTATCGCCGGTGTCGATCGTCTGGTTTGCCGGCGACGACGTGTACGACTTGTATTTTACGTAGGAACTTGTAGCCGCACCGACCTGAACTTCGCCATCGGACGACGTCATCGACCGCGTCGTGATGGCGCCAGTGCAGTTGTAGACGCCGAAGACCGTCCCCGGCACGCTCATGCCGCTGGACGCCACCACGATGCCGGACGGGTTGCCGGCATTGTTCTCTATCTGGATGCCTTTTGGAAGGGCGCCGGCCCATCCGCCGGTGTCGTCGTGAATGACGAAGACGTAATTGCGCTGCGAGCCGGCACCGGCGCTCGTCAGTGCGTTCGAGATCGTCGTGCCGCCCTCGGTGCCGTCTGCGATCTTGTAGCTGACGGCCTGCGTGAAATTGGTGCCGGAATAGTACTGATACGCACCGGGGTAGCCGGTGAAACCAGACGGGTACGCCTCGTTATGGTTGAGGGCGCGAATATTGATGAAAACAATGACGTCGCCGGCTGCCGTGCTCGGGCAGGTGACGTTGCCAGACGCCGATGCCGATGTGACGGTGATCGCCACCGGGCGTCACCTCATCCGTTGTTGTCGGTGATCGTGAACCCGGTGACGGTGAACGCCTGGCCGGCAGTGAAGCTCGTGCTCTCCACCGTCATGTCGCCACCGCCGCCAGACGCCGTCACCGTACCTTGTATGTGGCAGGTCGTTCCGTCACTCGCGTAGATGCGGAAATGCGCCGCGGTGCCGGTCGCGTCGGCGCTGGTGTCTTCCCAGGTGCCGGTCTTCGCCTTCGTGCCGCCGGAAGCGGCCGCCATCCAGTCGCTCGGCAGGTTGCACGTCGCCACCACCGTCCCGCTGTCCGCCGTTCCACAATTCGCCGGCGCGCTGCCGGTCCTGATCTTCAGCACCGCGCTCGTGCCGATCGCCGTCTCGACTGCGTCGAGCTTCGCGTTGCGGACAGTGGTCGAATACTGCATTGCCATCGGTTCAGCCTTTCAGGTACGGAACCAGCGCGCCGAGCGCCGGATAGACGAGATGCCACCAGAACAGGTATTCCAGCGCCAGTGCGACCGCCGCCGCGACGGCCACCAGCACGGCCTCCACGGTCCCCTGCGTCATGCGATGCCTCTTGCCACCTGCTGCTCGGCCCACACGGCCATCAGCGCCGCCTGCGCCACCGACAACGGGTTCGTCACCACGATGTCGCGCACGCTGCCGCTCCAGAAGTTCGCCGCCGTGTTGGCGCTGCTCGCGCCGATGCGGACCCGCGTGCTGCCGGTGACCGGGACCACGCTGGTCGACGTGATCGTCGCATTGCCGTCCACCTGGATGGTAGAGGCCGCCGCGCCGAAGACGCCACGCGCGAAATGCCGCCCGCTGAAGTCCACCGCCGTGTCGTTGACCGCCTGCGCCACCGAGTTGTCGCCGACATCGAGGCTCGCCCGGTTGGTCGCACTGACCACCCGCCGGATCAGCGCGCGCCGCGTCGCGTTGCTGGTGCCGCCGTAGGAGAGCAACTGCCGCGTGCCGGTGTCTGCCACCAGCGCCGACTGATTGGCCACCGCCCACACTTCCGCGGGCGTCGCCCCGGTCGGCAGCGGACAGGAAGCAACCGTCAGTTCGTCATCCGTCCCGTCGAAAACGATGCAAGGAGACCCGCCGAAGCCGGTGGGCGAATAGGCCGGGCGCGATCCGCTGGTGCCCTGCGTCGCCACGTAGCCGTTCTTCACGTCCACCCACGACACGATTGGCGTGCCGCCGGTTCGCAGGATGCTGTCGTTGCGATCCGCCGACCACCACGCAAGCAGATCGGCGCCGAGCTGGAGCGGGTTCCACCTGGGGGCGAGAACGTGCCGGAGGGTTGGCAGCATGGCCGTCGGTCAGCAACCCACGCCGCGCAACCGCACCTGGATGTCCCCCGTGCTGGTCAGCGTCACGCCGGTGCCGTCGATCAGCAGCCCGTAGAGCGCCCTCGCCGTCGGCGCCACCACGATGTTCAACCCTTCCGACCGCCAGCTGTTCGGCGTGCCATGATCGTAGAAGCTCGAAAGCGGGATCGCCGCCACCAGCTTGAACGCATCGGCCGCGGCCAGGGAATAGGCCGCGTTGTCCGTCTTCGTCGTGCCGTCGGGGTCCGCGTTGAACAGGATCAGCGTCAGCGCTGGGTTGACCGCCGCCTTGCAGACGACCTGCACGCCCGTGACCACCAGCGGCTGCCCGTCGTACTGCGCCACGCTGCCGAAGGTGAGAAGCCCGCCCACGATGTCGCCCGCGGAATACGCACCGTTCGTGACCGTCGGGGCCTGCGTCACGTCGAAGCCCCACCCGGTCGTGATCGCGTTTACAGTCCGGCCTTCTCTCGCCATCGGATGCGGCTCCACGGTTCGCTGCGGCGAGGATTACCACGCCTTTCGACCCACGAAAAGATGGGGCCGCGGCGCTCGTTCCGCGGCCCCACCTGCTTCAACGTCCTGGGAGGGAGGCTGCCGACCCGAGGGAGGGCGGATCGGCCAGCGCATCGGTAGCCTGGTTGCTCCCCTGCGTCAATATTTCGAAATTTTTCGAGAGCCCGACTCCGCGAAAATGCTGGAAAATTTTTCAGAGTCCGAAATTTTCGGGGTCCGAAATTTTTAGGGAAGCGGGGTGTGGGGGTGGCCCCGCCGACGCCGCCCCCGCCCGCCGATCGAAGGGGGGGGGTCGGCCGGCGCCGCCGATCGACGAGGTCGACCTCGTCGACGAGGTCGATCAGCCACAGCGCAAACGCATAGCAAATCGAGTGTCCGTCAAACGAACGTTTGACGGACAACAACATGTAGTGCCCGCGTCAAATTAGCTAATCATTCCAAGAACTTAAGCGCGTCACTTGTAACGTGTTCAATGGTCTTGGTGGACAGCTGGCGAAGCGCATCGAGATGCATGCCGACGGACACGTTGACGTCGAAGGTAGAGCTGACCGATTGAGGCGCCTTGCCTTCCGCCCACTCGAGCAGCCAGCGGGCGTTTGCGAGGGCGCGATCGGTAGCGCGGCCGTGCTCGTCAAGTTCGTCCAGGCTGTCCACGATGCGCTTCATGGCGCGACCGGAGAACTTCTTCGCCACGTCGCGTTGCAAGGTTTGAGCCTTTGCCATTGTTCACCTTTTGTGAACGATAAACCGGACGATCGTTCAATATTGACACTGTCAAGCTAAAGCCGTTCCAACCGTTATGTTATAACATAACATCCTTGGTCAAACGGAAAAGCGCCGCGTTGCCGCGGCGCGCCTCCGTCCTTCCCTCCGTCCTTCCCTCCGTCGTTGGTCAGTACCGCTTGCTGTCCTTGAACACAGCATTCGGCATGATCGTCTGCAGCGCCGTCTGGATATGCGCGTCGACCACGGACGCATCCTTGTAAGCATTCTGCAGGATACCGCTACGCGAAGCGACAGTCCATGCATCAGCGCCAGTCTCGATCTGGGCGAGCGTGAGCCCCTTGAACGCCAGCCACTCACGCGCATAGCCGGTCCATAGCTCGATCGTCTGCTTGTCGAACTTTGCCATTTCCATAACCTCCGTTGCTTGCGTTGAACCGAATGTCCACACAATAGACCGCTTCACGCCATTGTCAAGCACAAAATACCATCTCGCCCAGGCCCCGATTTATCTCCCCGGGGAGAGCGCCGCGCCCAACGGGCGCTCTCCCCGTAGGGGAGGGAAAAATGACCGCAACGCCAACAACGCTGGAAAATAACCGCTAACCCATTGGGAAAACAGCACTTTTCAATGTGCTATACCGCGCTCCCCGCACCCACGTTTTTCCATGCTTTACCATTTCTGCTATCACATTGATTTCGTTACACATTTTTTGTAAATCACGCGCTTCCCACATCATGCTATACCATGCTTTACCACTGGCCAAATGCTTTACAAAATAATTGATTTTAGCGCTTGACAGCGCTGTAAACCTAATCCATATTGCGGGCATCGAAGGACGGTCCTTCGGGGTACGGGCATAAACGGAGAAACGGCAATGCGCATATTCAGAACTGAAAAAGAGGCTTTCGCTGTCGCCGGCGATACTGTCGCCGAAATGGCCAAAGCCGGGAAGCCGAACTGCGGCTTCCGTGTTCTCCGCTGCAATGACGGGTTCAAGGTCTTGATGGTGCCCGAACGTGGCGACGGCGATCCGTTCTATCTGGACATCGGCCATGAAGTTGATTGGACGCTGTTGTGACGCTCGACAGACCAGCGCTGCGGCGCTGGTCGATCGAACGCCACTGGAAACGGAGACATGACAATGACCGATGACACCTACCAAGGCTGGACAAACCGCGAGACATGGTGCGCCAACCTGTGGATCGGCAACACCGAACCGCTTTACGTCGCTTGCCGTGAGATCGCGCAAGGCGCCGGCTCTGTGTTCGCGAAGATAGACAAGCTCGATGCGCGGTTGCGCCGTGAGATCGAGCGGCACGACGGCTTCACTGCCGATATGCTGCAGGCGAGCCTCGCGCGCGTGAACTGGCGCGAGATCCTCGACGGTCTCACGGAGGCATGACAATGACGCCCGTCGAAAAGCATATCGCCGCGATCAAGTCCGGCGCCGTCGACAAGTCGACCATCGCAGGCTTGCGCAAGGCGATCAACGCAATTGAGCGCCGCAATCGTTGCTTGTCGACCAGCCGCACGTCAACGCACATGACGGACGTAGAGTTCGATTACGTCACCACGCTGCTGATGGAGCAACCGCCGCGTATCGTCGGCGCGTTGCACGATAGCGGCGTGGCGCTGTTCAAGAGCAAGCGCTACCGCCGGCAGCTGGCCGGCGTGATGCACGTGGTCGAGGACGTGAAAGAGTTTCGCCTGGTCGGCTTCGAATATGTCGGGCGGCATCTTGACCGCGTCACGCCGGTTTACCGCGCGATCAACAGCCGCGGCAACTATTTCGACTATACCAACCTGCCGTGGCAGGCTGGCGGCAACGGTCCGCAGGTCTGCTGATGACATCCGACCTGCAATCCGCGCTTGCCCGGCTGCGGGCAAGTGGCTTGTGCGAGGCGCGCCAGGCCGCATTCAGGAAAGAGGCGCGCCTCTATGACAAGGCCGATGCGGACCCGTCCGCATTGGTCGACCGCATCGATGCAGCCATCGCGGCTGGCGCTGGATGGCAAAACGGAGGAATTGAAATGACCGATCGAATATTCGGGATGACGTTCGACGAGATCATGGCGCTGCAGCAAGGACGCGACATCCGCCCGAAGGTGAACACCAACGCGCCCTGTGATTATGGCGCCGATCCGATCGGCGATGGTACGTTTCGCATGGTGCCGAGCGGTGACGTCGTGGATTATGCGGAACGGTGTCGTCGCCTGAAACGCTAGACGAACCCCGCCACCAGTTTCGCACCATTGCGGCCGTTCTCGACAACGAGGCGGCCGCCTTGCGTCATGCGCTCCACCAGTTCTTCCGCGGCGCCGGCTTTCAGCCCCAGCAGCTTGCCGATCACGACCGGCGCGTAACGCCCGCTCTTGCGCGCCTGCTTGTGCGGCGATACGTCCAGACCTTCCTCCAGGATCATGCGCAGCACCGCGTCCTCGAGCGCCGCATCGTCCATCGGCTCGCGCGTCGTAGACGACGCCCGCCTGGCCGATACCGGCTCGACCACGGAGGACAGCACCAGCGAGCCACCAGCGGCCTCCGGGAGCGCTTCCAGCGCATCGAGGCTATCCGTGCCCCCCGAAGCGCCATCGCCCGCCAGCGGGCTTCCCTGCGGCGCCGTGGCCACCGCGGCGAAGCGGAGATCCCGCCACCATTGGTCCGGCCCGTCCTTCATTTTTGTGCAGGTGATGCGACCACGGGACAGGGAACGGCCATCGGCGTCCTGCCGCGCTACCTGGTAGACGAAGTCCGAGCTCGCCTCGAAATAGGTCGAGCCCATGATCGTTCCGGTCTTGTTTTCGTGGTGGACGCCGATCACGGTAGCGCCAAGCGCGTGGCCCAGCCGCGAGCACCGCTCCATGAACAGCGTGATGTTCTCTGGCGTGGCCATGTCGGCGCCTGGCAACACCCTGGCCACCGTGTCGACGATCACCAGCCCGAACCGCTTGCCGCTGCCGGCCAGTTCCTTCTGCAGCGCTTCGAAATCGCCCTTGTTCATGAAGGTGATCGGCGCGCGCATGAAGTGCAGCCGGTCGGTATCCTCCGCCAGCCCGTGGTGGCGCTGGAATGCCTCGATGCGCTGCAGGAAGCCCTGATGGCCCTCGCGTGCCAGCACCAGCACGTCGCGGCCGCCTTCCGGCAGCGCGGCGCCATGCCAATCGGGGAAGCCGTAGGCAAGGTGGAGCGCGATGTCGAACGCGATGAACGTCTTGCCGGAGCCCCACTTGCCGTAGAGGATGCCGACGGCGTTTTCCGGCAGCCAGTTGCGCACCAGCCATTTCGGCGTCGGCAGTTGACGCAGGTGGCTGATCTGTTCTAGCGGAAATCTGCTCTGACCGACCACGGAGTCTGGCTCGGCGTCAGTTGGACCCTGCGGCACTGGTTCGAAGTCCGCCGCAGGTGACGCCGAGCCGATCGGCTCATGGCGATACGCCGCCGCATTCCTGACCTTCGTCCGCAACTCCCGATCGCTCCACGGTGGCGAGCACCGATCGTTCCAGTGCTCGTGCATGGCGTCGAGCGCGGCGCCCTGCGACAGCCCGAAGTCCAGCACGCGGCACGCGACGCGATAGGCCGTGTCGTCGCCGCCGTCACCTTCGGTCGATGTCGGCGCTTCCTGCTGCAGATACCTGGCTGCGCGGGCTATGGCGTCGGGCTGGTCGAGCTCGACCACCGGCTTGCCGGCGTCGACGCTGCGTTCCGTGCGCTGGCGCAGCAGGGCGAGCACGCTGGCCGGCGCCGGCTCGATCTCGCCACCGAGCGGTTCGTAAACGCCTTCCGGCGTTACGCTGTAAGGACCAGCGACATAGCCCCCGTCAGCCCGCACGTCCATGCCGGGAAACCCGGGTATAGTGGCCGCTGCATTGTTCAAGGGCAGATCGTCAGGGGCAGTGAGATAGACGTGGACGCCTCCACTTGGCGTTCGGACACGATACGACGGTGGCAGGTCGTATAATGCCTCCAGAGCTGCCAGGTCAGATAGGCCCGATCGACCTCGCTTGCAGTCGAAGTCGAGGACCACCAGGCCCTGTCCCGTTCGGATGCCGATGTTGCAGTCCGCATGGCCGTTGCTCCACAGCTTGAACGCCTTTTCCGGGTCGGATGATGCGGCTTCCTTCCAGTGCAGCCCGGCTGGCGGGATCTTTGAATTGGGGCGCAGCGGGAAGATGCGGAAGCCGAGCTGCGCGAGCTTCGATGCGTCGTCGGCGCGGGTCATGCATGCCCCCACTGATCGGCCATTGCTGCGGCAATGCCTTCGAATGTACGGCTCCGTTCCTTCCAGCGGTCAGGCCCCGGAGGCACGCGGTGCACCCGCGCTTCACGACCGTCGACAATATCGGTCGGCCGGAGCGGAGGCAGGTTTTTCAGCCACAGGCAGGTGGCCTTCGTCTCGCCGTGCCCGAACTGCCACGGCTGGATCACTTGATCCGGCTTCCTGATCCGGCTGGAAATGATGCTGACCGGGTTTTCCAATGCTATCCGCGGGATGTCGGCATCCAGCAGGACGCGCACGAAATCGAGCGCTTCGGCCTGTTCCGTTCGCTTGTCTGCAAACCATCGGGCACCGCTGACGGCCAGATGCGTGCAGGGCGGATGGGCGATCATGAGATCCCATCCGAAGTCCAGCCAGTTCAGGACATCTTCCTGCAGGTGTTCGCCGCCGTCTTCGGCGGGCAGGAGATCGCAGGACCATGCGTTATGGCCAAGGGCCCGGAAGGCGCGGCGGACAGCACCGGAGAACTCGCAGGCGACCAGCACGTTCATTCTGCCGGCTCCAACGGCACGAGCACGACGCGGTAGCCGAGCATGTGCGCCAGCGTCTCGAAATTGACCAGCGTCGGCGAGTTCCGGCCGTGGCGCCACAGGCTGATCGAATGGCGGGCGATGCCGGCATCCTTGCAAAGCCGCTGGTGACGCACGCCGCGGCTGTCGATGATCGTCATGAGGTCTTTGATGACAGGCGAGACGGTGTGCGGCGGCTTAGGCTTGGCCATTGGCTTGCTCCGCCATCTGCAGCGCTTCCGTCAACCGACGGACAGCAGTGGTCCGCGCGTCCATCACGCTGCCCCTGGGTATCCACACCAGCGCTTCGGTGATGGCGTTCACTGCATGATCCCACGCCCGCGCCTTGGCGCGCAGCCGCTGGCGATACGCGCGATTGCGCTCGACTTTTGTCTTCGGCATTTATGGTTTCCCGACCCAAGGGTAGCTTTGTAGAACGTCATATGACGCACAGTCAGCCGGCTGTCGTCAAGGTGCATTTTGTGCTTTACAGAATTGTTTAATTGTGCGAAGGTGAGCGGACTTCAACGGAGGGTAATCATGCTCGATTTTCTCACATGGACCGCGTTCGGCGTCTTCGCCATCCTCGCGCTCACGATCGCGGCGTTCCGCATCATCGAGGCACACGAGCACACGAAGGCCGGCGTGTTCGACCTCGTCACCAGGGAGGCCGAGCATGACTAGCCCGGCAAATGGCGACCTATGCCCGAAATGCGGAACCGAAACGAAGATGGGCTTCGGCCTCGCTGGTGGTGGATACGGCGCGTATCGCTTCTGCCCGACATGCGAGGAAATCCTCGAAAAGTGGCAGGAGGACGACGGGCAGCCGACCGAAGCACAGGAGTGGCACGATTATGACCCGGATTGCTGACATGACTAGCCCTGAGATAACAGACGCCGCCGTGGAGGCGCTGCTGCCGTGCCCGTTTTGTGGCGGAGAGGCCGAGCGAGTTGACATCGAAGACGGCGATAATGCTGGCGGCTCTTGCGTTTGCTGCAAGCAGTGCCTCGCCTCATCGAATGTTGAGTTTGGGTTCAAGGAAAATTTCGTCAGCAATTGGAACCGCCGCGCCGCGCTCCCGCACCTCGCTGCCGGACGCGCAGAGGCCGTGGCCGCCCCGGCTGCGCCGAGCGAGGCGCAGGACGACGAAGACCGCTGCATCGCCTGCGACAAGCCGTTCAAGCCCGGCGACATGGTGCTCAACGATGTCTCCGGCGGCTCCATCCATATCGAGTGCTGCGGCCCCGATCGAGAGTCGTATGTCGGGCCCGGCGACCCCTTCCCGAAGGGGTATGCATGGCAGCCCGCCCCGGAGGCAGAGCCGGCCCCGGTGGCGTGGCCGAGCGGCTTCTTTGCCATCGGGGGCGAGTGAGATGGTCGAGCACGTCCACAAAACGTATTCGTGCGACAGATGCGGGTCGGACCTCGGAAAGGCCCCGCCTCGCTCCAAGCTGACTGCTCAGGC
>JACCDY010210803.1_pt1 | contig 42366 bp, 46 predicted proteins | sample 7446391 | NCBI WGS metagenome assembly JACCDY01 (sample SAMN15323451, study PRJNA562643) | freshwater metagenome | isolation source: river surface water | place: USA:Blue River Watershed | collected 2017-08-18
AGCTCCACCTCAGGGGGCTGAAGGCTTACTCGAATTTCAGGTACAGGGACGGTGACGACATCAACAACATCACCGGCGCGGCCAACGGATTCAATCCCTCCAACATCCAGAGCGGCAAGGAACTCCGTCTCATGGCCCAGTATCTTGAATACACCAGCGACAACGGAGCCTTCATGATCAATGCGGGGTGGATGAATCCGTACGATTTCTTCCTCCAGCAACCGCTCTCCAAGCTCTTCCAGAACAATCAGATCGCCAGTGCCAAAGGAATCGGCGGGAACAGCGGAGGCGGTGCCCGGGAGACGTTTGCCGGAAATCCGGCGATGAACAACAATGTCGCTGCCAAGATTCCCTGGAGCAGCAGCTATGATGCGTGGGGCGGGACACTGAGGCTCAAGCCGACCAAATCAACCTACGCCATCGGAGGCATGTACATGGCTATTCCCAATGCGGCCGGGGCCGTTCAAGGCGTCTACACACCCACGCAGGTCGCTCCCTACACCGCAGTGCCCAAGAGCCAGCTTGGAAAGCCGAACCCCGCCTCCCGGGGCACGATCAACAACAACGGGCTCGCCACTTTCGGAGGGGCCGGCAGGAATGCCGTGGGCTCGGGGCAGCCCAATGGGAATCCCGGCAACAATCCCAACGGCCTCTATCTCTGCTCCGAGTTGGGCTGGGAGCCACGGCTGGGGAACGACAAGCGCGAGGGAAAATATGCCTTCGGCATGATCTGGTGGGGCATCCAGGACGAGAACTTCCTCCCTGTCGTTCAGTCAGGCTCGGGTTCCAAGGCCAAGGCGGTCAATGCCGGATCCTTCAACATGGGATCCTGGTCATGGTATTTCCAGGCGGATCAGATGCTCTACCGCGTCAGGGAGTCGACCGCAGCAAGTGATGGCAGGAATCCATCGCCCGCCGGGACTCTCTCCAAAAAGGGACTCTACATGTTCAATCTCTGGAACTTTTCACCCAGCCGTTACAGCCTGCTCGATCTTTATTATCAGACCGGCCTTGTCTATCAGGGGCTGATCCCTGGACGGCCCGAGGACCGCCTGGGTCTTGCCTTCGGCTCCGCATGGTTCAGCTCCGACGCCGCCTCGGCTTACAACCAGACCTACGCGATCCAGTCAGCGGCTGCACAGGTCGCTCGTAAGACCGTGTTTCCCGCACAGCCGCAACCCACCTGGGGTGGTGTTCTTGAAGTCGATTACCAGTGCATGCTCACCAAGTGGATCTCGGTGAAGCCGTTTCTTGAATACGTCATGAATCCCCAGCAAAACGGAACCCTCGGCAATGTCTTTGTCCTGGGGACTCAGGCCGCCGTCCGGTTCTGACCACCGATGGGATTCATCGGGGGAAATCAATAGGGAGCGGTTGATCAAAGGGCATATGTGACTAAATCGTGACATTGGATGCCTTGAATTCACCCGCCTCAGATTGGCCAATAGGGGTAGTGAATGACTTGGGGAATCATCCCGAATCGCGGGTTGAACATTATGGAATCACTGTTCAAAATGATTGTGGTGGGTGTCGGCTAAAATCCTTTCCTAAGTTCCTGGGTTTGACTCGCTCGTTCCCACGAGGCTAGCCCCTCCCAAGGGCTCGTTTGATGGCACTTCTCGTCCGAGAAGCAGCGCCACCCCTGCGGGGTCCCGCACAGGCGGGGTCGTTCGCGCCGGCAAACAGCGGCTTGATTACGCTTTCAGTTTTTCAGCATTGGGCTTTTCCTTATGCCTGTGCACGAGTTTCTCCAGCAGCTTATCAACGGGCTTTCTCTGGGTGCGATCTATGCCCTGATTGCGCTTGGCTACAGCATGGTCTACGGGCTCCTGAAGTTCATCAACTTCGCCCACGGGGATGTGTTGATGATCGGGGCCTTTGCGGGATTCTACGCGGCACCCGCCGTCCATCGCCTCGTGCCTGATCCTTGGATGACGACCGCGGCGGTGCTTCTTTGCGCCATGCTGGTCTGTGCGGTTCTGGGCGTGGTCATCGAGCGACTGGCCTACCGACCCTTGCGGGATCAGCCGAAATTGGCCGTGCTGATCACCTCGATCGGGGTCTCGCTGCTTCTCTCGTACGGTGGCCAGATTCTCTTTGGCGTGAACCAAAAGTCCTTTCCCGATCTGCTGCCTCCCATCCGGATGTCCCTTGGAGGAGGGGTCACCATCTCCGGAAACCACCTGCTCGTCATCGCCGTGACGCTGGTGCTGCTGATCGGACTGCGTGAAATCGTGCTTCGCACGCGTTTCGGCCTCGCGCTCCGAGCCCTTTCGCAGAACCGCGACGCCGCCGCTCTCATGGGAGTCAATAGCAATGCCGTGATTTCCCTGACCTTTGCCCTGGGATCCGCGCTTGCCGGCGCCGCGGGGGTTCTTTACGCCATGAACATCCACTCCATCGAGCCGCTGATGGGGACGATTCCCGGCATCAAGGCCTTTGTTGCAGCGGTGCTCGGCGGCATCGGGAGTCTTCCCGGAGCGGCTGTCGGGGGACTGCTTCTGGGGCTCACCGAGTGTATTCTGGGCGGATCCTTTCTCTCTTCCTACCGGGATGCGATCGCCTTCGGTCTTCTCATCGTGATCCTGCTCCTCAGGCCCTCCGGGCTCTTCGGGAGCACCGCCGCGGAGAAGGTGTAAACCCGCGGCTGTTATATCCCTGCGTCTGCGCGGGGATTTTATTCCTGCCCCAAGACTTCCAGATAGCGGCGGGTGAGGGGTTCGGAATTGCCCGCCGCGAAACTTTCGATGCGCATTTGCCGGAGCATCCAGAGGCCGTCGAGTTTCTGCGCGGAAACCACCTCGAAGCGACGCAGGAGCAATCCCGACTTGTCATAGCCCTCCATGCGCAGGATCGCCCCGCTCTCCTTGTCGATCCAGACGCGAGCAACTCCGTAGACAGGTTCTCCGGAAGGTGCCTGAAGGTCGATTTTCCACGCGGGACGTGTCTTGACCGTCTCCTCTCCCTGCAGGACGGGATGTGGCCAGTAGAGGAATCCGAGCGAGAGATCCTGATAGGTGATTCCGGTGTCACGTACTTCCCGGTGTAGTTTCGAGGAGGGAAGGGGGGAGGTCGTGGTTTCTGTTTTTTCCAGGAGCTTCATGCCATCCGGATCCAACTTCAGGATGATGGTCTGGGAGGGGGCTTGGAATTGGTAGCGGATCACATGATCCTTGAGGCTGATGGTGAGAGGAGTGGGGGCTCCCTCTCCGCGGATCTGTGCCCTGAGGCAGGCGGGATGTGCCGCGGGATTCATGCGCGCAGCCTTCAGGATCGAGGATGCATCGTTATTCCCCCCGGGGGTGGTATCGGCGGCCTGTGCCGGGCGTATGATCAAGGCCAAGGAGAGAATGGCGATGATGGACGCGGTCGGACGGGCAAGCTTCATGAGGCAAAGAGTAAGTCACATGGAGGACTGCGTCCACCCGGTGCTTCGCAAAGCGGCTGGTTTAGGCCTTGATCCAGGGATAGGCTCTGCCCATGTCATCAAATCCACCAAACACGCCGGTCCTGCTCTACGACGGGGAATGTCCGTTCTGCGTGGCATCTGTTTCCAGTTGGGAGCAAGCCGCACAAGGGGCGGTGATTCCGCTTCCCAAGCAATCGGGAGCCGGTGAGGGATTTGGTTTTCCGGCAGACCAACCGATGGGAGCCGTCAAGTTAATCGAGAGGGATGGGACGGTGCTCTCGGGGGCGGAGGCGGTCCTGAGGTTTGGCGAACTCTGCAATTTCACGATGGGGACTTTTTTCCTCGGAGTTTACCGGAGGAATCGTTTTTTCAGGATGGTTCTGGATGCCGGGTATCGGATGATTGCGGCTTGCCGAAAGAGGCTGCCGGCAAGCCTTGCGCGGTTCCGTTGATTGATGGGAAAGATTTCCGAGGGGCAAAAAAGATCAGTAAATTTCCTAATCAAAAGGAAGCGGGGCGAGAGCGTCCAATTCAGCGGGGTCTTCTTTGATCATCGCCCGCGGAGGACGTGGGGAAGGGGTTTGCAGGGCGATCAGGGGCAGGAAGTCTGGAAAGTTTTGCCCATCAGCATAACCCCTTCGGAAAAGAAGTGGTGTGAATCTGTAAAATCTTCTTGCAGTTCCCGCTAGTTTCCCTAGTTTCCCACCTCCCGGCTTCTTCGGGAGTTTCGCCAGCACCGCAGTAATGCGGGCGCCGGCCCGTCCACTCGGGACGGAATAACGGCGGGTAACCGCACGAAGAACACCGCCGGGACAAACTCGATTTCCATGCCGACCATCAACCAACTCGTACGTCAGGGGCGCCGCAAGGTGCAGGTGAAGTCCAAGTCACCGGCCCTTGTGAATTGTCCGCAACGCCGTGGCGTTTGCGTGCAGGTGATGACCCGTACCCCCAAGAAGCCGAACTCCGCGCTTCGTAAGGTCGCCAAAGTCCGCCTCACCAACGGCCAGGAAGTCATCGCCTACATCGGCGGCGAAGGCCACAACCTCCAGGAGCACTCGATTGTCCTGGTGCGTGGCGGCCGCGTGAAAGATCTTCCCGGTGTCCGTTATCACATCGTTCGCGGAACCCTCGACAGCCTCGGGGTGGACGGTCGCCGTCGCGGCCGCTCCAAGTACGGCGCGAAGCGTCCCAAGGCCGGTGAAGAGGCCAAGGGTGCCAAGAAGAAGTAACAGTCAAGCAACCACCAACCGTTCTTTTCCATGTCCCGCCGCAAACGCGTCATTCACAAAGAGGTCAAGCGCGACCTCCGCTACGCCAGTCCTCTGGTTGCCCGCCTTATCACCACGGTCATGCGCGACGGCAAGCGTTCGCTCGCCGAGAAGATCGTCTACACCGCCATCGAGAGCACTCGTGACGGATCCGAGGCGGTTGATCCCCTTGATGTCCTGCAGAAGGCCATGGACAATGCCCGTCCCCGTCTCGAGGTGAAGAGCCGCCGCGTCGGTGGCGCCACCTACCAGGTTCCCATGGAAGTGCCCGCCGAGCGTCAGCTCGCCCTTGCCATGCGCTGGATCGTCACCTTTGCCGGCAATCGCAAGGGGGTTCCCATGCACAAGGCCCTGGCCAATGAGCTGAAAGAAGCCGCAGCCAACCAGGGAGCCGCAATCAAAAAGCGCGACGACCTGCACAAGATGGCCCAGGCCAACCGGGCCTTCGCCCACTTCCGCTGGTAATCGCCGGCGGATTCAAAATTCCAACTTGTTCTTTATAAATTCACGATGAGCGCCAAGACCGACACAGCTAATCCGAACTCTCCGGATCGCGCCTTTCCGCTGGAGCGTACCCGTAACATCGGGATCTGCGCCCACATTGACGCCGGCAAGACGACCCTGACCGAGCGCGTCCTGTTCTACACCGGCATGATCCACAAGATCGGCGAGGTGCATGAGGGCGCGGCGACCACGGACTGGATGGAGCAAGAGAAGGAGCGAGGCATCACGATCACCTCCGCCGCCACGACCTGCAGCTGGAATCAGGTTCCCCAGCAGGATGTCGTCAAGCTGTTCGAGAACATCAAGCAGCGCATCAACATCATCGACACCCCGGGCCACGTGGATTTCACGGCCGAGGTCGAGCGTTCACTCCGTGTTCTTGACGGCGCCATCGCCGTGTTCTGCGGCGTCGCCGGCGTCCAGCCCCAGTCCGAGACCGTCTGGCGCCAGGCCAACAAGTACAACGTTCCCCGCATCGCGTTCGTCAACAAGATGGACCGCACGGGTGCCAATTTCGAGAACGCCGTCAGCGACATGCGCAACAAGTTGGGTGCGAATGCCTGGCCGATCCTCATCCCGATCGGTGCCGAGGACAACCTCCAGGGCCAGATCGACGTCGTGAACCAGAAGGCCGTCATCTACGCCGATGACGCCAGCATGGGCTCCAACTACACCGTCACCGAGATCCCGGCCGAGTTGAAGGACAAGGCCGTGGCCGCATACGACGATCTCGTCAACCAGATGATGGATCTCGACGAGGAAGTCGGCACCCTCTTCCTCGAGGAGAAGCCCGTCACCCGCGAGATCCTCAAGCAGGCCATCCGCAGGCAGACCATCGCCAACAAGTTTGTTCCCGTCGCCGGTGGTTCCGCCTTCAAGAACAAGGGTGTGCAGTATCTCCTCGACGCGGTCGTGGATTACCTCCCCAGCCCGCTCGACATTCCCGCTGCCAAGGGGCAGGATCCCGACAACGGCAGCGAAAAGCTGGCCGTAACCGACGACAATGCTCCCTTTTGCTCCCTTGCCTTCAAGCTCTGGAGCGATCCCTTCGTCGGCAAGCTCGTTTTCTTCCGCGTTTACTCCGGCAAGCTGAGCAAGGGCGACACCGTCCTCAATCCCCGTACAGGGAAGCGCGAGCGCATCAGCCGACTCATCCAGATCCAGGCCGACAAGCGCGAGGACATCGACACCTGCTACTCCGGTGACATCGCCGCCATCGTCGGCATCAAGAACATCACCACCGGCGACACACTCTGCACCGAGGACACCCCGATCCTGCTCGAACCCCCATCCTTCCCCGATCCCGTTATCTCAATGGCCATCGAGCCGAAGACGAAGGGTGACCAGGAGAAGATGGGCAACGCGCTCCAGCGCCTCTCGGAAGAGGATCCCACCTTCCGCGTCTTCACCAACGAGGAGACCGGCCAGACCATCATCGCCGGCATGGGTGAGCTTCACCTCGAGATCATCCGCGACCGCATGATGCGCGCGTTCAAGGTCGAGGCCAACTCCGGCAAGCCCCAGATCGCCTACAAGGAGACCATCCTTGCCGCGGCTGATGGCGAAGGAAAACTTGTCAAGCAGTCGGGCGGACGCGGTCAGTACGGACACGTCGTCATCAAGATTGCCCCCAACGAGAAGGGCAAGGGCGTCACGATCGAGAACAAGACCGTCGGCGGTTCCATTCCCAAGGATTTCATCCCGGCCGTCGTCAAGGGCCTCAACGAGGCGGCGCTCAACGGCGTTGTCGGTGGCTATCCCGTCATCGACGTCCATATCGACATCGTCGACGGTTCCTACCACGACGTGGACTCGAACGAAATGGCTTTCAAGATGGCCGCTATCTTCGCCCTCAAGGATGGTCTCAAGAACGCCAAACCGATCCTTCTCGAGCCAATCATGAAGGTCGAGGCGGTGACTCCCGAGGAGTACCAAGGCGACATCATGGGCGATCTTAACCGCCGCCGCGGAAAGATCATGTCCATCGAGACCAAGACGATCGTCACCAGCGTCAACGCGGAGGTTCCCCTCTCCGAGATGTTCGGTTACGCCACCTCCATCCGCTCACTCTCCAAGGGACGTGCTTCCTACTCCATGGAGCCTTCCCACTTCGAACAAGTCCCGGCCCAGGTTCTGGCCGCGGTTCTCGATCAGAAAAACTAACCCATCACGACCATGGCAGCAGGACAACGCATCCGTATCCGCCTCAAGGGCTTCGATTTCCGCCTTCTCGACATCTCGGCTCTCGAGATCGTTGAGACCGCCAAGCGCACGGGCTCGAAGGTCACAGGACCCATCCCCCTTCCGACCCGCATCGAGAAGTTCACGGTGAACCGTTCGCCCCACGTGGACAAGAAGTCGATGGATCAGTTCGAAATCCGAACCCACAAGCGTCTTCTCGACATCCTCGAGCCGACCGCCAAGACCGTGGACGAGCTCCGTAAGCTCAACCTCCCGGCCGGCGTGGACATCACCATCAAGATCTGACGGGTCTCCAAACAACTTATCACCAACGCATCATCATGAGCATCGGAGTACTCGGCAAAAAAATCGGGATGACCCGTGTCTATGACACGAAGGGCCGCATCCGTCCCGTCACCGTCATCGAGGCGGGAGGCAACCGCATTCTTCAGGTCAAGTCCAAGGAGAAGGACGGCTATTCCGCCGTACAGGTCGGCTTCGGCGACCAGAAGGAGCAGCGCGTCAGCAAGGCCCAGAAGGGACATTTTGCGAAGACTTCCTCCACCCCCAAGCGTTTCATCCGTGAGTTCCGACTCAAGGATGGTGAGACCGCCCCGGAGGGGAGTGATCTTCCCGTGACCACCTTCCAGGATGGTCAGTTCGTCGACGTCATCGCCACTTCCAAGGGCAAGGGTTTCCAGGGTGTCGTCAAGCGCTTCAAGTTTGCCGGTCAGCCCGAGACCCACGGTTCCATGATGCACCGCCGTAACGGTGCCATCGGAAACCGCCTTACCCCGGGCCGCGTGTGGAAGAACATGGGCATGCCCGGTCACATGGGAGACGAGCGTGTCACCCTGCAGAATCTCGAGATCGTCCAAGTCCGCGAGGCAGACGGCGTCATCCTTGTCAGCGGGGCCATCCCCGGAGCTAAGGGATCCTTCGTCGTGGTCCGCCCCTCCAAGAAGAAATCCTCCAAAGCCGCCAAGTAAACCATGAGCGCCACCATCCTCACCGCCGACGCGGCCAAGAAGGCCAAGATTGAGCTGATCACCGACGGCAAAGGCACCCAAGCCGTCCACGACGTCGTCGTCGCCATGCGCGCCGCCCGTCGCAGCGGAACCGCCTCGGTCAAGACCAAGGCCACCGTCAACCTTTCCGGAAAGAAGCCCTGGAAGCAGAAAGGCACGGGCCGCGCCCGCGCCGGCTACGCCAGCTCCCCCGTCTGGTCGGGTGGCGGCGTTGTCCATGGGCCTCATCCGCGCAGCTACGCCAAAAACACTCCCAAGGCTGTCAAGAAGCTTGCCTTCCGCAAGGCGCTCAGCGCGCGCATCCTCGCCGGTGACGTGTTGCTTGTGGAGTCCTTCGAACTGAAGGAGCCCAAGACAAAGAGCTTTGTTTCCCTGATCTCGGGACTCAACGGCGGTGCACGCCGCACGCTCGTGGTGGCCCCTAGCTTCAGCGGAACGACCTTCCTTGCCGCACGCAACGTGTCGAGCGACCTTCTCATGACGGCCGCCGAGGTGAACACGGAGAACCTCCTCGCATTCGACAAGATCATCATCACCAAGGACGCCCTCGAGGCCCTTGGAAACCGACTCAACGGATAATTCCGGCCATGAAAGAAGCCCACGACATCATCAAGAGCGTCCTCGTGACGGAGAAGGCCAGCCTTCTCTCCGAGAAGCTCAACAAGTACGTCTTCCGCGTCGCCCCGGCGGCCAACAAGATCGAGATCAAGAAGGCCGTCGAGACCCTCTTCAAGAAGAAGGTCGCCTCGGTCAACACCGCCCAGGTCGAAGGCAAGAAGAAGCGCGAGCGTCGCGCCGACTTCGGCCGTCGCGCCCACTGGAAGAAGGCCATCGTGACCCTTGCCGCAGGCGAGAAGATCGACATCGCCTAAACGATAACGGAGTCCAAGCACCCATTCACGACCATGGCACTCAAGACCTTCCGCCCCCTGACTCCTTCGCAGCGATTCAAGGCCCTGCCTTCGTTCGAGGAGATCACCAAGAGCACTCCCGAAAAATCGCTTGTCGAAAGCAAGAAGCGCACCGGCGGCCGCAATAACATGGGTCGCAAGACCTCCCGTCATCGCGGCGGCGGTCACAAGCGCAAGTATCGCATCATCGATTTCAAGCGCACCCGCCGCGACGCCACCGCCGACGTCATTGCGATCGAGTACGACCCGAACCGTAGCGCCCGTCTCGCCCTGATCCAGTATCCCGACGGAGAGAAAGCCTACATTCTGGCCGCCGCCGGACTGACCGTCGGCACCAAGGTTGCTGCCGGCGAGACTGCCGAACCGAATGTCGGAAACGCCCTTCCCCTCAAGTCCATCCCGCTCGGACTCGCGCTCCACAATATCGAACTGACCCCCGGCAAGGGAGGACAGATCGTCCGCAGCGCCGGATCCCAGGCAATCCTGAGCAACCGCGAAGGCGGTTACGCCCTGATCAAGATGGCTTCCGGCGAACTCCGCCGCATCAACGAGAACTGCTACGCCACGATCGGACAGGTCGGCAACATAGAGCACATGAACGTTTCCAGCGGCAAAGCCGGACGTTCCCGCTGGCTCGGCATCCGTCCCCAGACCCGAGGCATGGCCATGAACCCGGTCGATCACCCGATGGGTGGAGGTCAGGGTAAGAGCAAGGGCGGTGGCGGACGCCATCACCCGATGAGTCCGTGGGGCCAGCTCTCCAAGGGCTTCAAGACCCGCCGCAAGCACAAACAGAGCGACACGTTCATCGTTCAGCGCCGCAAAAAGAAATAACACACCATGGCACGCTCACTTAAAAAAGGCCCGTTCGTCGAATGGAAGCTTCTCGAGAAGATCGACAAGCTCAACGAGACCAACACCAAGAAGCCGATCAAGACCTGGTCGCGTCGCTCCACCGTCACCCCCGATTTCGTGGGTCACACCTTCAACGTACACAACGGCCGCTCCTTCATTCCGGTCTTCGTCACCGAGAACATGGTCGGACACAAGTTGGGTGAATTCGCGCCGACCCGCATCTTCAAGAAGCACGGTTCGCACACCGCCAAGGTCAGCAAGTAGTCACATCCCTTTCTCTCTCATGACCGCCACGCGACACATCACGGCAGCAACGGCCGCAGCCCTCCTTGGGTTGCCGGTTGCCGCCGCCGTCGCGCAGTCCTCGGGGGAGGGGAGCGCATCGCTCCGCGAAAGACTTGTCCTTTCGGAAGCGGCCATCAAGGGTCTTACCGAGAGCTTGGCCGTGGCCAACGGCGAGACCGAACTCTTCCGCCGCAAGGCCGAGGACCTGACCGCCCGTTCGGAAGCTCTCGGAGTGACCTCCGCCGGTCATGAGACCGAGACTCTCCGCAATCGCCTGCTTGCCGCCGTCCGCGATCTCCGCCTCCTCCAGAAGGAGCGTGACGAGGCGCGCGAACAGTTGGTCCGGCTCAACGAGTCGGTGATGGCGATGCTCCGTCAGTCCGAGGGCATCGACGCCAAATCAAGGCTCCGTGTCGAGGAGGAGATCCGCTCCGCGGCAAGCCTTCTCCGGGACGCGGGAGACACGACCTCCTCCGGACCCGGGCTCTCCAGCGGTTCCGTGGTCGATGTGAAGCCCGATCTCGCACTTGTTGTCGCCAACCTCGGATCCCGACAGGGTGTCAAGGCAGGCATGCCTTTCCAAGTCTGGCGCGGCGAGCAACAGGTCGGCAGCGTCCGCGTTGTCGATGTCCGCGACTCCGTCAGCGGGGCCGTCGTCCAGAACACCACAACTACCGCCGGAAGCATCCGCGCCGGCGACACTCTCCGCATCGACACCACCCGATAAACATCCTTCACCATGCAAGTCATCGCCACCCACCGCTACGCGCGCATTTCCGCCTTCAAGGCCCGCGAGGTCACCCGTGAGATCCAGGGCCTTCCCGCAGTCGATGCCCTCCAGTTACTGTCCTTCGTTCCCAAGAAGGCGGCTCCCCTCGTCGGCAAGGTTCTCAAGAGCGCCATCGCCAACGCCGAGCACAACAACAACGTCCGCCCCGAGCTCCTCGTGGTGAAGGAGGCTGTTTGCGGCGAAGCCCCGACCATCAAGCGCGTCCGCCCGAAGGCACGTGGCAGCGCCGGCCCCGTCCGCAAGCGCAACAGCCACATCCGCATCGTCCTCACCGACGAGGTGCCCATCGTGCGACGCGCGGACAAGCCGAAGAAGGCATCGAAGCCGAAGAAATCCGCAGGGAAGGAGACAACCTCCTCCGAGAGCAACTCCTAACACACCCAGAGCTTTAACCTCACACCTACTATGGGACAAAAAGTCAACCCCATCGGCTTCCGCCTTCCCGTCACCCGTGACTGGACCTCGCGATGGTACGCCTCCGAGAAAGAGTTCGCCGATTTCCTCTATGCCGATCAGCAGATCCGCACCTGGCTCAAGAAGAAGCTGAAGACCGCCGCCGTCTCGCGCATCGTCGTCGAGCGCGCTTGGAACAGCGTTCGCGTGACCATCTTCACCGCCCGCCCCGGGATCGTCATCGGACGCAAGGGAAGCGAGATCGAGACCATGACGAAGAAGGTTTCGGAACTCGCCGGCGGCAAGCAGGCCAAGATCGACATCGTCGAGATCAAGCAGCCCGAACTGGACGCCACCCTCGTCGCCGAAAGCGTAGCGGGACAACTGGAGCGCCGCATCGGATTCCGCCGTGCCATGAAAAAGGCGATGCAGATCGCCATGGACATGGGAGCAGACGGAATCAAGATCAGGGCCAGCGGCCGACTCGGCGGCGCGGAAATCGCCCGCACCGAGGTTGTGCGCAACGGGACAATCCCCCTTCATACCCTCCGCACGACCATCGATTACGGATTTGCCGAGGCCGACACCATGGCCGGCAAGATCGGCGTGAAGTGCTGGATCTGCAAGAAGCCCGAGAAGCAGGCCGAGGCCCGTCCCGCGGCGCCCGCCGAACAGGCCGCCTAAAAATTTCAAAAACCTTAAAGGAGAATCGCCATGCCCTTGATGCCCAAACGAGTCAAGTACCGCAAGACCCAGCGCGGCAGCCGCACCGGGATCGCTTCGCGGAACATCAACATCGATTTCGGTGAATTCGGTCTCCAGACCCTTGACCGCGCCTGGATCACCAACACCCAGATCGAGGCCGCCCGCGTCGCCCTGACCCGCAACATGAAGCGCAAGGGCAAGCTCTGGATCCGCATTTTCCCCGACAAGTCGGTGACCGCCCGTCCCCCCGAAACCCGAATGGGAAAAGGTAAGGGACAGCCGGAGTACTGGGTGGCCACGGTGCGTCCCGGAAACATCCTCTTCGAGTTGGACGGCATTCCCGAGAGCGTTGCACGCGAATCCCTGCGTCTGGCCGCCAACAAGCTGCCGATCCGCACGAAGTTCGTCACCCGCCACCACGCCTCCTAAGACGAAACATCACCGGACACGAACATGACCCTTGACGAAATCCGCGAATTGACGCCTACTGAACTCTCTTCCCGTAAAAAGGAACTGCGCCAGGAGATCTTCCATCTCCGGCTGCAGCAGCAGGCCGGCCAGCTTGAGAAGCCCCATCTGCTCCGCAGCCTGCGCCGTGAAATCGCACGCCTCGAAACCGTGCTGACCGTGAAGACAAAGGCCGCCCAGGCACCCGCTACCCGATGAACGATACCGCCACCACTTCCAGCACCCAGGCCCGCGCCCTCCGCAAGACCCGCGTCGGCGAGGTCATTTCCGACAAGATGGACAAGACCGTCGTCGTGAAGACCGTCACCCGCGTCCCTCACCCCAAATTTGGGAAGATCGTCAAGCAGGTGAAGAAATTTCACGTCCATGACGAGAAGAACGAGGCCAAGATCGGCGACCGCGTCTCCATCATGGAGACCCGTCCCCTCAGTCGCCTCAAGCGCTGGCGCCTCGTCGAGGTGATCCGCCACTGATCCCCAACAATTTTCAGGAACCACCACCATGATCCAGATTCGCTCACGCCTTGACGTCGCCGACAACACCGGCGCCCGCATGGCAACCATGATCGGCGTCATCGGCAAGCGCACCCTCTCGGCCCGCGTCGGCGATGTCATCACCGCCAACGTCAAGGAAGCCGCCACGGGCGGTACCGTCAAGAAAGGCGAGGTCGTCCGCGCCGTCGTTGTCCGCACCAAGCAACCCGTGCGCCGCGAGGACGGGTCCTATCTTCGCTTTGACAACAACGCGATCGTCATCATCGACAAGGATCTCAACCCCCGCGGCACCCGTATCTTCGGGCCCGTTGCCCGCGAGCTTCGCGAGAAGAACTTCATGAAGATCGTCTCGCTCGCCCCCGAGGTCCTCTGAACCACGACACGACAATGCCCGAACTCCAGCTTGTAAAAACACACGTCCACGCGGGCGACACCGTCAAGGTGATCTCCGGGAACCATCGCGGTTCCGAGGGGAAGATCCTTCAGGTCATCCGCTCCAAGAACCAGGTCCTCGTCGAGGGTGTCCGCATGATCAAGAAGCATGTGAAGCCCTCCCAGGACAAGCCCAACGGCGCCATCATCGAGCGCGAGGGGCCGATCCACATTTCCAACGTCAAGCTGCTCCAGAAGGCTTCCCGCGAGGGTTCCGCCTCGGCGGAGGGCAAGGCGGCCAAGGCTCCCAAGGCCAAGAAGCCAAAGGCCCCCAAGGCCGAATAAAGGGTGTAAGCGACCCGCAACAAAGGATACAGAGACATGTCACTGCCCATTGCCGAACTGCAGAACGAGTACTTCACCCGAGTCGTCCCCGCACTCAAGGAGAAGCGCGGCTACAAGAACGTCCACCAGGTTCCGCGCTTGGTGAAGGTCGTCATCAACACCTCGGTCGCCTCCGCACCCGACGTGAAGGCGGCCCTTGAGATCGCCAAGGATGATCTGGAACTCATCACGGGCCAGAAGCCCGTCGAGACCATCGCCAAGAAGGCCATTTCCAACTTCAAGCTCCGTGCCGGCCAGGCAATCGGTGCCAAGGTCACCCTCCGTGGCCGTCACATGTACGAGTTCCTCGAGAGGCTCATCAAGACCGCCCTCCCCAGGATCCGTGACTTCCGCGGAGTTTCCACCCGCGCCTTCGACGGCAACGGCAACTACACGCTGGGAGTGACCGATCAGTCCATCTTCCCAGAAGTCGAGCTCGACAAGATCAAGCGCAACATCGGATTCGACGTCACCATCGTCACCTCCGCCACCAACAACGACGAAGCCCGCGCCCTGCTCAACGAGCTCGGGATGCCCTTCGCCGGTCGCAACGCCCAGAAGAAGGCCGCCGAGGCTGCCGCCGCCTAATTACCATGAGTGCACTTACCGATCCCATTGCAGACCTGCTCACCCGCGTTCGTAACGCCGTCAGTGTCCAGAAAGAGGAGTTTTACGTCCCTTACTCCAAGATGAAGAGCGACATCGTCGCGATCCTCAAGAGAGAGGGTTACATCGAGGACTACGAGCTTGATCGCAAGGAGACTCATCCCCGCCTCAAGGTGCGTCCCCGCTATGTCGGAAAGACCCCCGCGATCGCCGGACTCCGCCGCATCAGCCGTCCCGGTCTTCGCCGTTACGTCGGCAGCAACGAGATTCCCCGCGTTCTGGGCGGGCTCGGCATTTCCATCCTCTCAACCCCTCGCGGCGTGCTCTCCGGGCACGAGGCCCGCAAGCAGAATGTCGGCGGCGAGCTGCTCGCCTACGTCTGGTAACCTATTTTACCGCCATGTCCCGTATCGGAAAAACACCCATCTCGCTCCCTGACAAGGTCAAGGTCACCGTCGCCGACGGTGCCAAGGTCACCGTCGAGGGTCCCAAGGGCAAGCTCGATTGGGAGCTGCCCAAGGAGATCACCATCGCCGTCGAGGGAACAACCGTGAATGTCAACCGTGGCAGCGAGCATCGCTCCGTCCGCGCCCTGCACGGTCTCTCCCGAGCCCTGATCAACAACATGGTCACTGGCGTCAGCAAGGGATTCCGCCGTGATCTGGAGATCCAGGGCGTCGGATTCCGCGCAGCGGTGAAGGGTGACAAGCTCGATCTTTCGATCGGCTACTCGCACCCGGTTCTCTTCCCGATTCCCAAGGAGATCAAGATCGCCGTCACCGACAACACCAAGATTTCCATCGAGGGAATCGACAAGCATCTTGTCGGCCAGGTTGCCGCAGATATCCGCGCCTACTATCCCCCCGAGCCCTACAAGGGCAAGGGTATCCGCTACTCCGACGAGGTTGTCCGCCGCAAGGAAGGCAAAACGGTCCAGTAACCAACCGCTTAGAAACCCATGTCCGCCACCAATTCCCGCAAACTCAGGCACGTCCGCCTTCGCAAGAAGGTGTCAGGGACCCCCGAGCGTCCCCGCCTCGCCATTCACTTCTCCGGCCAGCACATCACCGCCCAGGTCATCGACGACCTGGCCGGCGCCACCTTGGCCAGCGTCAACACGACCGAGGAAGCATTCCGCAAGGATCCTTCCGCCCGTGCCAACGTGGCCACGGCCGTCAAGGTCGGCAAACTCATCGCCGAGCGTGGACTCGCCAAGAAGGTCCAGAAGGTTGTCTTCGACCGCGGCGGTTTCATGTACCATGGCAAGGTAAAGGCCCTCGCCGACGCCGCCCGTGAGGGTGGGCTCCAGTTCTGATATTTTTATGGACGAAAAACGCCCCAAACGCGGACCCCGCCGGGATAAGCCGGTCGACGACACTCCCAAGGACACGATCGAGAAGGTCGTCTTCATCAACCGATGCGCCAAGGTCGTCAAGGGTGGTCGCCGCTTCAGTTTCAGCGCCCTCATTGTCACCGGTGACATGAAAGGACGGGTCGGAATCGGATTCGGTAAGGCCAACGAGGTCAGCGAGGCGATCCGCAAGGGTTCCGAAGCGGCCCGTAAGGCGATGGTTCCCGTTGCCGTTGCCGAAAACACCATTCCCCACGAGACCATCGGGGAGTTCGGCGGTGGCCGCGTTCTTCTCCGTCCCGCATCCCCGGGTACCGGCGTCATCGCAGGCGGCGGCGTCCGTGCCGTCATCGAGGCCGCTGGAATCCGTGACGTTCTTGCCAAGTCCCTTGGTTCAAGCAACCACTCCAATGTCGTGAAGGCCACCCTCTCGGCCCTCACCGCCCTGCGTCCCCGCAACGAAATCATGAAGCTTCGCGGCAAGAAGATCCGTGCCGCGGAGGATCCCGCCGTCGAGGCGGCCTAAAGCCAACCAACTTACCGATCCATGAGCATGCGACTCCACAACCTCGCCCCCCGTCCCGGTGCCAAGCATCGCCGCAAGCGCCTCGGCTGCGGTGAGAGCAGCGGTCACGGAAAGACCTCCGGCCGCGGACACAAGGGACAGCGCGCCCGCTCCGGCGGCAGCGTCCGGCTCGGCTTCGAGGGAGGTCAGATGCCCCTCATCCGCCGTCTCCCCAAGCGCGGTTTCAACAACACCGACTTTAAGCCCGTCTACGCGGTGATCAATCTGGACACGCTCGAGGAGCGATTCGAGAGCGGAGCCCGCATTGACGAGGCAGCCCTCCGCGCCCTCCGTCTCGTGCACGGCCGCAACGACGGCATCAAGCTGCTCGCCCGTGGCACCGTTACCAAGGCCTTCACGGTCGAGGTTGACAAGACGAGCGTCGCCGCCCGTGAGAAGCTGGAGAAGGCCGGCGGATCCCTCGTGATCCGTGCCCGTGTGCTGAAGCCCGGCAAGGAGCAGAAGGCCGCCGCCTAAAACGGCATCACGGGAGGGCCGTCTATCCACGGCTGAAACGCATGATCTCGGCATTCGCCAACATCTTCAAAATCCCCGAGCTGAGGCAACGCGTCCTCTTCACCCTGGGGATGATCGTGATCATGCGCGTCGGTGCCGCAATCACCACACCCGGCGTCAATGCCATGGTGCTACGTGACTGGTTCATCAATGTCGCCGACGCGAAGGTGGGTGGAGGCGTGGCCGCCCTTTTCAATCTTTTTTCAGGCGGGGCGCTCGGCAACTGTGCCATTTTTTCGCTGGGTATCATGCCCTACATCAGTGCCTCGATCATGCTCCAGTTGCTTGGGGCGGTGATCCCGAAGCTCGGCCGATTGGCCCGAGAGGATGGAGGACGACAGAAAATCGCGCAGTACACCCGCTATGTCACCATCGCTCTCTGTATCTTCCAGGGATGGTTGCTAGCGCTCTCCTTCGAAAGCCCCGCGTCCAATCCCTTTCTTCCCGGTATTACCGATACGATCACCCGTCTCGGCATTCCTCTTGTTTCCGATCCCGGTCTTCCCTTCCGCCTCATGACGGTTCTTGTCATGACCGCCGGGACCCTGTTGCTCATGTGGATGGGTGATCAGATCACCGAGCGGGGCATCGGCAACGGAATTTCCGTCATCATCACGATCGGTATCCTGGCTCAGCTCCCCGCCGGACTGGTGCAGGCGTGGCGCACCTTCGTTCCCACGGGGGGAGAGTCGGCCTCGGTCAGTCCGGTGGTCCTCGTCATCCTCTGTGCCTTCCTCTTCATCGTGATCGCCTCGGTCATCGCGATCACGCAGGCAACCCGTCGCGTCAGCGTCCAGTACGCCAAGCGTGTCGTCGGAAGAAAGGTTTACGGCGGCCAGACCCAGTACATGCCGCTGAAGGTGAACTATGCCGGCGTGATGCCGATCATTTTCGCCCAGGCCATCCTGCTCTTCCCTTCCCAGATTCTCAACATGGCCTTCGGAAACAAGCCATGGGCCGTTTATTGGGCCAACCAGCTTTCGACAGGCTGGATTCACTACAGCCTCTATGCCATGCTGATCTTTGCCTTCAGCTATTTCTGGGTAGCCACCCAGTTCCAGCCTGCGCAGATTGCCGATGATCTCAAGAAGTATGGCGGCTTCATCCCCGGGGTACGACCCGGCAAGCCCACGGCTGATTTCCTCGATTACACGATGGGCCGCCTCACATTCGCGGGGGCTGTCTTTCTGGTCGTTATTGCCGTGCTTCCGCAGTTGCTCAGCAACGCCCTCAAGGTTCCCTACATGGCCGCCCAATTCTTTGGTGGCACGGGTCTGTTGATCATCGTCGGCGTCACCCTCGACACGATGCGTCAGGTCGAAACCTATCTCCTGCAGCGTCATTACGACGGCTTTCTTCGCAAGGGTAAGCTTCGCGGTCGCAGCAGCCCGAGGCCCTCGGTCGGCGGCTCCTCGGTAAGTGACGGAACCCTCGTCCTGCTCTATGCCGGAATCGGCCTGCTGGCGATCTCCGGGGTCACGTTCTATCTAGTCAGCCACCGCTAAAGGGCGGGAACTGAAGAACGTGAAGCGGAGGATTGTCCTGCTGGGGCCTCCTGCCTCCGGGAAGGGTACACAGGCGGACAAACTGGCTGCCGCTTGCGGCATACCCCATGTCTCCACGGGTGCCCTGCTGCGTTCAGAATGTGCACGGGGAACCGAACTTGGCCATGAAGCCGACGAATGGACACGCAAGGGTTTGCTGGTCCCTGATGAACTCGCCGTACGGATCGTCACGGTCTGGATGAAGGAGCACGGCACATCCTTCCTATTCGATGGCTTCCCGAGAACCATCGGGCAGGCGGAGCACCTTGACCGCGCCCTTTCCCTTGTTTCGGCACCGCTTGAGTTGGTTGTTTTGCTGGAACTCGGGGACGGGGAGATCCGGCGACGGATTCTGGAACGCCTTTCCTGCCTCGATTGCGGAGCCACCTACAGTTCCTCCTTGCATGGCCTGCGTGAAGGTGATGGCTGTCCTCGATGCGAGGGAAAACTCGTGAGACGCGCGGACGATACCGCGGAAGCGATTGAGGAAAGGCTCCGCGTCTACCGGGAACTCACCCTGCCTGTTGTTGCCTATTATGAACGCACTTCCCCCGCGATACTCCATCGCGTCGATGCCGGGTTGGAGAGCGGCGTGATTTTCAAAACATTGTCGGCTTTGGTTGGGGGGAGGTGACACCGGCGTACGCCGCGGCGCCAGGAGGAGCAATCACCGAGAACAGGGTCGGGGAATCCATGAAATGACCCCAAGGGTTTTCCAATTCATTGGGGAATTATATCGCCCGCAGAGTCCGGTCATCCTTCATCCTTCATAATTCAATTTTCATCCCTCATACTTTTTCAATGCCCATTCCCATCAAGACACCCGCGGAGATTGAAAAAATGAGAGCTGCCGGCCGAGTCGCCGCGCTGGTGCTCGAAAGGATATCGCGCCTTGTCGCCCCTGGTATCACAACGGGGGAAATCGATGCCGCAGCCGCCGCATTCATGGCCGAGATGGGATCGAAAAGCGCCTTCCTTGACTATCCGTACAGCAAGAACAAGAAGAGGAATTTTCCCGGCCACATCTGCATCTCGGTGAATGAGGAGGTCGTTCATGGTATCGGTGGTGAACGACGGATCGCCTACGGGGACATTGTCAAGATGGACGTCGGGGTCATTCTTGACGGATGGATCGGAGACACCGCCGCCACCGTTCCGTGCGGGGCCGTTGAACCGGCGACCGAAAGGCTTCTTGTCGCCACCAAGCGGATGCTGGAGTCGGCACTCGACTTCGTTCGACCCGGACGCAGGTTGGGCGATCTTGGGCATCATATCGAAAGCGAGGCGACCCGGCATGGGTTCGGGGTCGTCAGGGAATTCGTGGGTCATGGTGTCGGATGCAGGCTCCATGAGGAGCCACAGATTCCCAATTACGGTCGCCCCGGAACGGGGCCCAAGCTCAGGCCGGGAATGACCCTTGCCATCGAGCCGATGATCAACCTCGGAAACCCCGGGGTGAAGGTCCTGGAGGACGGTTGGACCGTGGTCACCGCGGACGGCTCTCCCTCCTCCCATTTCGAGCATACCGTCCTAGTGACGGAAAATGATCCTGAGGTGTTGACATGCCTGCCCAAGATAGCTTAAAACACCAAGCCCTAGTCGTAGAAAAACTGTCCAAAGCCAGCTTCCGCGTGGAGCTTGCCGGGGGCAGGAGAATGTTGGCTACGGTGTCCGGGTTGCTGCGTTTGAAATTCACACGCATCGTTCCAGGAGACCAGGTAGTGATCAGCGTTTCACCCTACGACCTGAACCAAGGAACCATCATCCAGCGACTCCCGCAGTCACCGACCACCACATCACCGACACCCGCAGACGGCCCACGCCGTCGCTGATTTCCCAATGAAAGTCCGAGCCTCCGTCAAACGCCTTTGCGAAACATGCAAGATCGTCCGTCGTTCCAACGTCGTGCGTGTCGTCTGCAAGAATCCCCGCCACAAGCAGCGCCAGGGCTGATCATCCATAACCGATATCCCGGCAACACAACCAACGACCCACGACCATGCCACGACTCCTCGGCGTAGAAATCCCCGGTGACAAGCGTATCGAAGCCTCGCTCGTCTACATTTACGGCATCGGCCCCAAGACCGCCTCGCGCGTTCTCGAACAGGCCAACATCAATCCCGACATCCGCGCCAAGGAGCTCAGCCCCGAGCAGATCGGAGCCATCATCTCGGCCATCACCGCCCAGAAGGTCCTCATCGAGGGCGACCTTCGCCGCGAACTTCAGGGCAATCTCAAGCGCCTGCAGGCCATCAACTGCTACCGCGGTCTCCGTCATCGCCGCGGTCTCCCCGTGCGCGGTCAACGCACCCAGACCAACGCCCGCACCCGCAAGGGCCCCCGCAAGACCGTCGGCGTCGTCCGCTCGAAGGATTAATCCTTAGCCAATCCGATTCATGTCCGAAGAAACGCCCGTCACACCCGAGACCCCGGTAACTCCCGAGGCACCCGCCGCCCCCGCACCTGCAGCCACCGAGGCTGCTGCCCCCGCGGAGAAGAAGCCCAAGGCCGCCAAGAAGACCAAGGAGAAGAAGGCCGAGGAGGCCGCTCCCGCCGCTCCCGTCAGCTTCAACCTCGATGATCCGATCGAGCCGCCCAAGATCGTCAAGGCCAAGGGCAGCAAGAACATCACCCACGGCATCGCCCACGTGCAGGCGACCTTCAACAACACCATCGTCAGCATCACCGACGTCCGCGGAGCCGTTCTCGGATGGTCCACCGCCGGCAAGATGGGCTTCAAGGGATCCCGCAAGAGCACTGCCTACGCCGCCCAGATGGTCGCCCAGGATGCCTGCCGTCAGGCCATGGGTCACGGCTTGAAAGAGGTCGAGGTCCGCGTCAAGGGGCCCGGTTCGGGCCGTGAGTCCGCCGTCCGCGCCATGCAGGCGATCGGATTGGAAATCTCCGTCATCCGAGACGTCACCCCCGTGCCGCACAACGGCTGCCGCCCTCCCAAGCAGCGCCGCGTCTGATCCCACTCGCCATCCAGTCACCACCCTCTTAATTTCCCATGGCCCGTTACACAGGACCCAAAACCAAAGTCAGCCGCCGCTACGGCGTCCTTCTCGCAGGATCGCCCCGTTCCTTCGAGAACAAGGCTTACCCTCCCGGCCAGCACGGCCCCAAGGGAGCCCGTCGCAAGATCTCCGAATACGGCACCGCGCTTGCCGAGAAGCAGAAGCTCCGCTTCCAATACGGCGTTCTTGAGCGCCAGTTCCGCCGCTATTTCGAGACCGCGCTGAAGACACGCGGGGTCACCGGTCTGATCCTGCTTCAGCTTCTCGAGACCCGTCTGGACAACATCGTTTACCGCATGGGCTTCGCCAAGACCCGCTCCGGTGCCCGCCAGATGGTTTCGCACGGCCATATCGCCGTGAACGGTCGTCGTTGTGACGTGGCTTCCGCCAATCTCAAGGTTGGTGACGTCGTTGCCGTGCGCGCCAAGGACGGATCCAAGAGGCTTGCCCAGCGTGGCCTTGAACAGACCCAGATCGTCGAGGCTCCCGATTGGCTCCTAGTCGACAAGGAAGCCCTCTCCGGCAAGGTGGTCCGCATTCCCACCCGCGAAGAGATCAACCCCGTGGTCAACGAGCAACTCGTCGTTGAGTTGTACTCCCGCTAAGGAAGGGAAGCTTCGCTTTTCAAGACCCGCCCCGCGTGAATGCGCCGGGCGGGTTTTTTGTTTCCCGATCCCTTTGCCCAAAGAACGGGGCTCGACACCTGGCGGACCGATGAACCTAAAGTGTCCGAAGTGAGACTCCTCTTCGAGAATGCAAAGCTGGTCCTTTCTCCCGGTGAGATGCCCCGGGAGGACTCCCTTCTGTGCATTGACGGGAAGATTGCGGAAATGCAACCGGGGCAATGTGATGACGGGGAAACGCTCCGTATCGACTGCGGGGGGGATTACCTCGCCCCGGGATTTATCGACCTCCATTGCCATGGCGCCATCGGGCGTGATGCCATGGAGGCACTGGAGGATGCATTCCGGGCCATCCTGTCTCATCATGCCGATGGTGGAACAACCACCGTGCTGCTCAGCACGGTCTCGGCATCGTTGGATCGGATGCTGGCAGTGCTTGAGGCTGCTCGCCGTTATTCCCCAGGAAAGGAGTCCGCACGGCTCGCCGGCATTCATCTGGAAGGCCCCTACTTTTCGCGTGAACGGCAGGGCGCCCATGATCCCAGATTCATCCGGAACCCAACTCCGTCCGAGACATCCGTCCTCCTTGAGCATTCACAGATAATTCGCAGGGTGACTCTCGCCCCGGAGGTTTTCGGCTGCCTTCCATTGGCACGGGATCTTGCTTCCCGCGGAATCACCGCAAGCGCCGGACATTCCGATGCCACGCATGAGGAGGCTTTGGCGGGATTTGCAGCCGGGATCTCACAGGCAACGCATCTTTACAACTGCATGTCATCCCTTCACAAATCCTCGGGGCTTCGGAAAACAGGCTTGGCCGAAGCGGCACTGACAACGCGGGGAATTCTTTGCGAGGTGATCCCGGATGGATTGCATGTTCCCTCGACACTTCTGCGCCTTGCATGGTTGGCCAAGGGATGGGAGGGGATTGCCATCGTCACCGATGCAACCGCCGGGACCGGTTTGCCGGAAGGGTCTGAGTTTGATCTCGGAGGCATCCCGTGCCGGATTGAGAATGGATCCGCATGGACGGGTGAGCGGGGAGGACGGCGCCTCGCCGGAAGCTGCATCACGATGATCGAGGGGATCCGCACGATGGTGGAGGAGGCGGGGGTGCCACTGGCGGAGGCGGTGGCGATGGCATCGCTTGTACCCGCCCGATCTCTCGGTGAGGAGGGCCTCCTCGGATCGCTAAAGCCCGGAAAAAGGGCCGATTTGGTGCGTTTTTCCAAGGATTGGAAAGTCAGGGGCGTCTGGGTCGAAGGAGTGAAAATCTCCTCCGGTTCTGGGGGGTGATCGGCTTCATCACGTGCTATCCGGTGGGTGGCCCCATGCAGGAGAGGTACAAGTCACTTTGATTGCCCAACCTCTTTCTCCCGTGCTTGCCCGGGGAGCGGCTTCATGGGAATGATGACACATCGCACGCCATCAATACAGTTGGGAAGAAGGAAAGGGTCGCAGGAAAGCACCGTGGTTTCCACGGGTGCTTGCCTTTGCGTTGCTCTTCCTCGTGCTGGCGGGAACCGTGGCCGGTATCGTCGGCTATGGTTGGGTGGTAGCCGAGTACGGGGGCAGGGCGGCCTCCTTTGATCTCGAAAAGCTCAGGAAGATGGAGTCGGCCAGCCTGATTTACGACCGCTCGGGCCAGTTGCTGGGGAAGATCTTCATCCAGAACAGGATTCCCATACCCTTCGAACAGATTCCGAAAACGATGGTCGATGCCGTCGTGGCCGAGGAGGACAACCGCTTCTTCGAGCATCACGGCGTGGATTACATGGGTGTGCTCCGAGCCGCGATCAGCAACTACAGGCAGGGGAGGGTGAAGCAGGGGGCCAGCACCGTGACCCAGCAACTCGCGCGCAATTCCTTCGAGCTCAGGGAGAGGAGTTATCAGCGAAAGCTGCTCGAAATGTTCCTCGCAAGGCGTATCGAGGATTCGCTTCCCAAGGAAAAGATCATGGAGCTTTACCTGAACCGGGTTTACTTCGGCAGCGGCTTCTACGGCGTGGAGGCCGCCGCCCGCGGATATTTCGGAAAGCCCGCAAAGGATCTCACCGCGGGAGAATGCGCGATGTTGGCCGGTCTGCTCAAGAGTCCCAATGCCCATTCCCCCTGGAACAATTCGAAACTGGCCAAGAAAGACCGGGATTTCGTGCTCACCCGGATGAGGGAAATGGGCTTCCTGAGCCGTCAGGACTACGAGCTGGAGATGAGTCTTCCCCTCTCGGTGAGGAAACGTACCAATCCCAACAAGGTTTCCTACGCGGTCGACCTGGTTCGTCAGCAGGCGATCGCCGCATTGGGATATGACCGTGCGATGAATGACGGCGTGAGAATCGAGACCACCTTCGACATCAAAATGCAGCAGGTGGCGGAACGTACGCTTCATTCGCATCTTGAGTCGGTGGAGAAGAAGCCGGGTTACGCCCATCCGACCCTGGAGCAGTACCGCAAGAGCAACGAGGCGCTTGAAAAGGCGGCCCAGCGCGGGGAACCGGTCACCCTTCCTCCTCCAGGCTATCTTCAGGGTGCCGTGCTGGCGGTGGACAACGCGACCGGAGGGATCCTGGCTCTGGCCGGGGGGAGGGAGTTCCTGCACAGCGAGTACAACCGGGCCATTCAGGGGCGCCGTCCTCCCGGCACCCTTTTTACCCCGATGGTCGCCGCAGCTGCCTATTCCAAGGGAATTTTTCCGGGAGAAACGGTCGATGACGCCTGCATCGACAATCACTACGTCATGATCGGGGGGGAGGGAGGTATCCTCGGCGAGTGGGGTGTGGAGCGTCCCGACAACGACTACGAGGGACCGATGCCCTCCGCCGAAGCGGTGTCGCGTGGCAAAAATGCGGCCGTGGTGCGTCTCGGCTTCCGCACGGGCTTGGAGAAGCTTTCGGAGATCTGCAAGGCGGCCGGCATCCGCTCCCCGCTACGCGATGTTGCGAATGCTTACCTTGGATCAAGCGAGATGACGCTTGATGAGATGACGCTTGCCTACACCGCCTTTGCTGGTGACGGCACCCGACCCTCAAAGCTCTTTACCATCACAAAGATCACGGATCCCGAGGGGCAGGTGCTTTATGAAAACAAGCCCGAGAGGACACCGGTATTGCCCGCCTCTGCCGCTGCTCAAGTCGATGCCCTTCTCCAGGACTCCCTTCACAAGACATGTGCCGCGGAGGCATCGGCCTTGGGACTCTCCTCCACGAATTCCTCCTTATCGCAGCTAGCCGGAAAGTCGGGAACCGCCTACGACTTCACCGACACATGGTTTGTAGGGTATTCCAGTTCCGTCACGTGCGGCGTGTGGGTCGGATTTGACAAGCCTCAGAAGATCTACCGCGGAGCCTTTGGCAGGGATCTGGCCCTGCCTGTGTGGGCTGACGTGATCAAGGCTTCCATGACGGCGTTCCCTCCCTCGCCACGGATGATTCCGGCCGATCTAAAACCCGTAGAAGTCTGCCGTGAATCGGGCTTGGTTCCCTGTGACGGATGTCGCAAATCATCACGGGGAGATGGAATGGTGGTTAGCTTTTTGGCAACGGATCCCCAAGTTCCACGGACGGCATGCGATATCCATGGCAACGGGGTGCGCAACTACACCAAGGGAATCGATCAGACCGACTGGCCGAGGGCTGCGGCAGCGGTTGATCTGACAAGGATCCGTCCCATAGTGGTCAATTCCCCGACATTGCTCGCCCAGACCGATACTTATCGCTCCGTGAATCCCGCGCTCCAGAACACGGTTGCCAATGATGACGGAATCAAGGTCGCCCGTGCCACGTCTCCCGACGGGAAGGATCCCGGAGTGGAGGCGACCAAGGGTCTGCCGCAGGCGACTCCGCCATCCGCCGGGGGCAAGGAGATGGAAGTGCGCCGTGCGGAAGCAGTCCGCCCGATGGATCTCACCTCCGAACATCCTGTCATGACTCTCCCTGCGCCAAAACCGGCGGAGTTTTAGGGTTGGTATTGCAGAGGGGTGCTCATAAGAGACCCAGAAAAGCCCGCCAGGATCCGTGATGGGTCATCCCCGACGGAGGATATGACAAGTCCGTGTTTGCTACCGCCAGATTTTCCCCAAAGCCTTGACGGAAGCAGCATAGAGCGGATGGCGACCTCCGCGTGAGAGCTCCGAGAGCAGAATCTCCCGCGTCTCCTCACGAGGAGCGCGGACCATGCTGCTGCTGCAGGGAACCGAGGTTCCCTGCACGCTGGTGACGTAGAGGTCAGATCCGTTTTCACGTAGAACTTCAAAGGAGGCCTCGCCGGTTTCCAGAAGAAGTCGGTTGATGCTGGGACCGTCCTTCTCCCGAAGGACTGCGGTGACGGAATTCCCCTGCGTGTCTTGGAAAACGGCCTCGCCGTTCCATCCCGAAAGTTGCCAACCCAGCCTCTCGGCCAGCCAACCGACGAGCAGGAGCGCAGTGGTCCGATGTTCTGGAGCATGGTCGATCCGAAGGGTGCGTATCTTGGGAAGTTCCGGCAGCGTTCCCGGGCAGTCGAAGATGCCCGCCAAGGCGCGGCGAACCGGCAGGGAGCGCGCCCAGTTGAGGTCGCAGAGGACGGTGCGACCCTCGCCGAGGGCCGAGATCTTGGAAACCAGGTCGAACTGTTCCGCCGGGTCTTTCCAATGCCTGCTGTCAAAAATCAGCCGGTCGACCCAGCGCCAGAGTTTTCCGTCTACGGGGGGGCGGAAGTCAGCCTGCCACCAGAGGACAAGGGGAAGGTCCGAGTCGAGATGGGAGAAGACGACGCTTTGCAGGGAGCGGGCCGCCTCGCCTGAAAGGCGGAAGCTTACCTGCTCGCTGCAGACTTCGCCCCCCTTGCTGCCCCTGACATAGCAATTCATGCTGATCCATGCCTCTGCATTGCTTCCCTCCGCCTTGGGATCCGCCTGGATGAGCAGGGCGCGCATGGCGTGCTCGCCAGCGATTCCCTGAATGATGGAGGCGTTAGTCGCGAGAGATCCTTCCTTCTCGTTGTAGATGGCGAGATTGATCAGCGAGGCGCGGGTCTTTCCCTCGCCGCTCTGCTCCCAGAGTTTGCCCAGTTCGCGCTCGATGCCGCCGATCGGCACGGAAATGCCGGCGGGGGAGCTCACATGCGCCTCCAGGTGACGCCGTGGCGTGCGGCGAGTTCGGCTGCGGAGGCAGGGCCCCAGGATCCGGCCGAGTGGAAGGCAAGGTCGTCGGTCCGTGTCTTCCATGCCTCCTCGATACCGTCGACAAAGGCCCAAGCCTCCTCGACCTCGTCGCGCCGGGCGAAGAGGGTGGCGTCGCCCGACATGGCGTCGAGAAGAAGGCGTTCGTAGGCCTCGGGGGTCGCCTTCCCGAAGGAGGTGCCGTAATGGAAGTCCATCTTCACCGGCTCGATGCGGAGGCTGGATCCCGGCATCTTCGCGCTCATGCGGAGGGAGACGCCCTCGTCGGGTTGGATGCGGATGACAAGGACGTTCTCGTCAAGGACCTCGCCCGACTGGTTGAAGAGGACGCGGGGAACGGCCTTGAAGGTGATCGCGATCTCGGTGCCCCCCTTGGGCATGCGCTTGGCGGTGCGGATGAAGAAGGGGACGCCGGCCCAGCGCCAGTTGTCGATGTTCACCTGAAGGGCCACGTAGGTTTCCGTGACGGAGTCCTTCGGCACACCCTCGGCCTCGCGGTAGCCGGGGACGGGTTGGCCGTTGATGAGGCCCGCCGTGTATTGGGCGCGAACGACGTGTTTGAAGACATCATCTCCGCGCAGGGGGCGCAGGGAGCGGAGGACCTTCACCTTCTCGTCGCGGATGGCGTCGGCGCTCAGGCTTGTCGGCGGCTCCATGGCGGTGAGGGTGAGGAGCTGGAGCAGGTGGTTCTGCACCATGTCGCGCATGGCGCCGGAGGTGTCGTAGTAACCGGCACGTCCCTCGACGCCGAGAGGCTCTGCGGCCGTGATCTGGACATGGCTGACGTGGTTGTTGTCCCAGAGCGACTCAAAGATGGAGTTGGCGAACCGCATCACCATGATGTTCTGAGCGGTCTCCTTCCCGAGGTAGTGGTCGATGCGGTAGGTGTCGCTCTCGGGGAAGACCTCGCTGACGAGGCCGTTGAGTTGCCGCGCGGTGGCAAGGTCCTTGCCGAAGGGCTTCTCCACGATGACGCGGGACCAGCTGCCCGGGGCGGCCTTGCTCAGGCCGCTTGAGCGGAGGTGATCGAGGATCACGGGGAACTGGTCGGGGGCGACTGCCAGATAGTAGAGGCGGTTGCCTCCCGTGCCTCGCTTCGCGTCGGCCGCCTCCATTTCCTTGGCGAGGCGCGCGTATCCCTCGGCGTCGTCAAAGGGACTCCTGTGGTAGACGATGGAGTCCGCGAAGCTGGCCCAGAGACCATCGTCCACCGGGGTACGGGAGAACTTGCGGGTGGCCTCCTCAAGCTCCATGCGGAACTGTTCGGTCGTCTTGTCGCGGCGGGCAAAGCCGATGATCGTGATGGCCGGCGGCAGGGCTCCGTCGGCGGCAAGGTTATAGAGCGCGGGGATAAGTTTGCGATGGGTGAGATCACCGGTTGCCCCGAAGATGACAAGGGTGCATGGCTCCGGGGAGAGGCGGTTGGCGATGCCCTCGCGGAGAGGGTTGACGGGAAGTTGGGACATGTTGGGAAAGGTTAAAGGCTGAAGGCTGAAGTCAAAAGAGGGTCACGATGTGGTTTGGCAAAAAACTCCGAGGTGGCGCGTTTCACTCCCGACCCTTTCAGGCATCAAGTTTCAGGTCTGAGGTTTTGTCCCCTCTGCCCGTTCAGGGGAGCGGGAATCGTGATGTGAAGGAGGTCACTTCCTTGCGGAGTTTCGCGAGGGCGGCATCGTCGTTGCGGGCCTGGAGGCCGGCATGGATGAAATCGGCCACCTGCATCATTTCCTCTTCCTTGAAGCCGCGCGAGGTCATCGCGGGGGTTCCGAGGCGGATTCCACCTGTCTTGGTGATCGGCTCGGTGTCGAAGGGGATGGCGTTCTTGTTGACTGTGATGGCCGCCTTGTCGAGGGCCTCCTGGGCCTCAAGTCCATTGATGCCGCTGGGACGCAGATCGACAAGCAGGACATGGTTGTCGGTGCCGCCGGAGCTGATGGTGTAGCCGAGCACGCTGAGGCGCGCGGCAAGGGCCTTTGCATTAAGGACAATCTGCCTGGCGTATTCCTTGAAGGAGGGCTGCAGTGCCTCGTGGAAGCAGACGGCCTTGGCGGCGATCACCTGCATGAGAGGGCCTCCCTGGACTCCGGGGAAGACTTGGGCGTCGACTTTCTTGGCATACTGCTCCTTGCAGAGGATGAGTCCGGAGCGGGGACCGCGTAGGCTCTTGTGCGTGGTGGTGGTGACGAAGTCGGCGTAGGGAACCGGATTGGGATGGGCCCCTCCGGCCACCAGACCGGCGATGTGGGCCATGTCGACGAAGAGGTAAGCTCCGACGGAATCGGCAATCTGGCGCAGGCGCGGGAAATCGATCTCGCGCGGGTAAGCGGAGGCGCCGGCGGTGATCATCTTCGGGCGCACTTCCTCTGCCTGTTTGGCGAGGGCGTCGTAGTCGATGCGGCCTTCGGCCTGTGAGACACCGTAGTGGGTGACGTGGTAGAGCTTTCCGGAGAAGTTGGCCTTGTGGCCGTGGGTGAGGTGGCCGCCGTGGGCGAGGTCCATGGTCAGGATCCTGTCGCCGGGCTGCAGCACGCTGAAGTAGACGGCCATGTTGGCCTGGCTACCGCTGTGGGGCTGCACGTTGGCATGCTCGGCGCCGAAGAGCTTCTTGGCGCGCTCGATGGCGAGGGTCTCCACGACGTCGACATGCTCGCAACCGCCGTACCAGCGGCGTCCCGGGTATCCCTCGGCGTATTTGTTGGTGAGGCAGGAGCCCTGTGCCTCCATGACCGCCTGGCTGGTGAAGTTTTCCGAGGCGATCAACTCGATGTGCTCGAGCTGGCGGTGACGTTCCGCGGCGATGGCGGCGGCGATCTGCGGGTCGGTTTTGGCAAGGGCGGAGTTGGCGGCGGTAGGCATGTTGGTTGTAGATTGATCCACGAAATCGAGGATTTGTTCCAGCGCGCTTTTGATGACATCGCGGCAGCGCTTGTAGGTGGCCAGTCCCTGACCGATCGGGTCGGGAACATCCCCTCCGTTGCCGGTGAACTCACCAAGGAGGCGTATTTTTTCCCCGTGCTCTGGAAAAAGGAGGTCGATGATGCGGCGATGATCGCGTGTCATCGTGAAAACATGGGTGCATTGCTCCAGAAGTTCCTCCGTGACGGGCTGGCTGCGGAAGGAGTTAAGGTTGATGCCGAGCTCTGAGAGCGCCAGGACGGAGTTCTGGCTGGCCGGCGCTCCCTTCGGGGCGCTGACTCCTGCTGAAAGCACCAGAATATCAGTCCTGCCGCCCAGAAGATCCTTCATCAACCCCTCTGCCATAGGACTGCGGCAAACATTGCCGGTGCAGACAAAGAGGATCGTTTTCATATGAATCGGTCGGGTCCGATAACCCGTGTGTCCATGCTCTTCATCGAAGTGTCACGATAGAAGTCCCTCTCCTGAAGTCAATCCACTGGACAATCAGTTCTTCAAGAGTGGGAATTGAATCGGGGCTTGGGAATGATGTTATTTATTTGTTAGTCGATCTTAAATTGCATACAGACTTTTTTAATGACATGGGGGTCTGATTTTGGTAAATTTTTTGTCTTCAAGTTATGCAACGTAAAAGCGCTTTTTCCCGTAGGATCCCGGACCTTGTCACAGAGGAAATCGTGGCGGTCCTGAAGCAAAAAAAAGGATCAGCTCTCGAGTTCAAGCAGCTCTTTGATTGTGTTTACGATCGTCTCAAAAAGCGCAACGCTGCCAGCGGCGGCGAGGAAATGCTGAGGCTGCGTGCCTACGAGAAGCTCAAACAACTTGTTGACCGCAACATGGTCCGGAAGCTTGCCGGCAAGGTTCCGGGTCAGTCCAAGTACAAGGCTGAGAAGACGATCGACAACGCTCTGGCTCCCCTTGAGCCTCCTCGCCCCCCTGCTTCCAAGCCGACTCCGGCAGTGAAGGCACCGCTTCCCAAAAAGGCGGCCAAGGCACCGGTCAAAAAAGCTGCCAAGCCCGCCGCAAAGCCTGCCAAGAAGGTTGTTGCAAAACCGGCAACCAAGGTCGCCAAGAAAGCTCCTGTCAAATCAGCCAAGAAGCCCAGGAAATAAGCCAACTGATTTTCCGTTTTCATGGACTACATTCCCGGCGGGTACGCCTCTCTCCTGATTCACATTGTTGTCGCGGTGGGGTTTGCCCTGACCACCGCTATCGGCAGTCTTCTGCTGGGCCGCATCGGTCGCCGCACCGGGGTGAAGGATGTTCCCTATGAGTGCGGGATGCTTCCGGAGCCAGGCCCTCAGCCCCGCTTCAGCGTCAAGTTCTACTTGGTGGCGATGCTTTTCATCCTGTTCGATATCGAAATCGTCTTCCTTTATCCTTGGTCGGTCGTGTATCGCGAATTCCTGCAGCAGTTCGGCATCCAGATTCTTTGGGTATTGTTGACGTTCTCATTCATCCTTCTGGTCGGCTACATCTATGCCATCAAGAAGGGTGCGCTTGATTGGAGCCGTTGATTGCATCGGCCTAGCGGGGAGGGATTTTCCCGACGGAAAAATCCCTCAGCCGACCGTTTGATTTATTCGGGGACAAGGGCCTTCAGGAGGATACTTGACCTTGGGGGCGACCCGACTAGGGTGATGAACCGTAATTTTAGGAAGGGTGGCTGAGCTTGGTTTAAGGCACTCGACTCGAAATCGAACGTGGGGTAATTCCCACCGAGGGTTCGAATCCCTCCCCTTCCGCCAAATCAAACCAAGGTTCACCCAATCAATGTTGAGGGATGAGAACTTCAGTTCGACTGGCGTGCCGCGATGAGCGGCAGCATACGGATTGCGAAGCCTCACTCCAGAGACTTGCGGAGCAAGGATCATCCCTCCCCTTCCGCCAAATTCACCCGAGCTTCGTTTCACCCGGAGTGACTCTTAGGGGCTCAGGGTTTTCGATCTGAGTCCCTGTTTTCCAAGTCATGTGCGCCACCTTTGAGTTTCGCGGGAGGATTTTCAAACCGGGACGTGAAGTAATTGCCCGGAGTCGCGAGGGAGTTGTGCGTCCGGTCTGGGCAGGTTTTGCGCGTCACGAGATTCTGGACTGGTGGAAGCAAAGGGGGGGAGTGCTTCTGGATCTTCCCGCCGATCGGTTTGCCGAACGATCCGCTGATACCCGGAAACTGGTCTGGGATGGCGTTCCTCCAGGGCTTGTCCTGAGGGGGGTGATGGAGCTGCGTGAGCCCCTATCCATTGTCAGAATCGTGACGCGGACGGCGACGCCACCGGAAGCGCTGAGGTTTGGGCATCACCGGATGCCGCTCCTGGAAGATCCCCTCCATGGCCCTCTCGAGGTTGGTGAAGCGGAGGGGTTCCTTGATCCCGAGGCGCAGGGAAGTCTGTTCTGAAATGTTCTCGGTAAAGGAAGAGGGGCATCATCGTCTCTAACTCCCGAACAAAAGGGATGACGGATACAATCCCGGCGGGATAGCTTCCCAAGAATGACGACACGACTTTTCGCACGCATCCTCCCCCTCCTGGCCATGGCCATGGCGTTTTCTTCCTGTTCCAAAAAACAGGAACCCGGAATTGCCGTGGGACAGTTCGCTTCCCTCACCGGTGCGCAGGCCACCTTCGGGCAGAGCACGGACAAGGGAGTCCAGCTTGCGCTTGAGGAGATCAATGGTGCAGGAGGAGTTCTTGGCCAACCGCTCCGCATCATCACCAAGGACAATCAGTCCAAACCCGGGGAGACCTCGACGGCGGTCCGCGAGCTCATCACCCGCAACAAGGTGGTCGCCCTGATCGGGGAGGTTGCGTCGGGCCGCTCCCTTGAGGCCGCTCCGATCGCGCAGCGCAGCGGCATCCCGATGATCTCCCCGGCATCGACCAACGAGAAGGTGACCGAGACGGGTGACCATATCTTCAGGGTCTGCTTCATCGACCCCTTCCAGGGAACGGTTTGCGCGAAGTTTGCCGGCAAGCTCGGGGCCAAAAAGGCGGCGATCCTGGTTGATGTCTCCAAGGACTACAGCCTGGGGCTTGCAAAGAGCTTCAAGGAGCAGTTCCTGAAGGAAGGCGGGATCATCACCGGCCAGCAAAGCTACAGCGGCGGAGACAAGGATTTCAGCGCCCAGTTGACCGCGATCAAGGCGGACAAGCCGGAGGTGATTTTTCTTCCCGCCTATTACACCGAAGCCCCTCTCATCATCCGTCAGGCCCGTCAACTTGGCATCACGGTTCCTTTTATCGGGGGTGACGGCTGGGATTCGACGGAGCTTGTCGGTGTCGGTGGTGCCGCGGTCGAGGGATGCTATTTCTCCAACCATTTTTCGAGTCAGAGCACCGACCCGAAGGTTGTTGCCTTCGTGCAGGCCTATCGGAATAAACACAATGCCGAGCCGGATGCGATGGTGGCGCTTGGTTATGACTCCGTCTACCTGCTGGCAGACGCCATGAAGCGTGCCGGTACCACCGATCCCGCCAAGGTGAACGCCGCGATCGCGGCGACGAAGGATTTTCCCGGCGTGACCGGAAAGATCACCCTGGATGAGCACCGCAATCCCACAAAGCCGGCCGTGATGCTGCAGGTGAAGGACGGAAAGTTCGCCTACGTCGAGACGATCGCTCCCTGAGGAATTTCCCCGGGGTGTATCAGTTTCCGAGGCTTCGCACGCCGATCGAGTCGATCCTGAGATCGAGCGATTTCTCGGCAAGCCTCAGAAATCCTTCCGAGGAATCGGTCAGCAGAATGTCGAGACGCGACGGACGGACGGGGGAGAGCCTCCTCTCACCGAGAATCCGCCGCACGGTCAGGGCGCAGTTCTCGGCGGAATCGACAAGGGTCACCCCGTCTCCGCAGATGGAGGTGATGGCGGCCTTGAGCAGTGGGTAGTGGGTGCAGCCGAGCACGAGCGTGTCGATCCCCTGCGCAAGCATGGGGTCGAGATAGCGTCGCAGGACGGCGTCGGTGATGGCGTCCTCGAAGAGCCCCTCCTCGATCAGCGGCACAAGCAGCGGGCAAGAAGTCGAGATTACCCTGAGATCCGGATTGATCCTGCGAATCGCCGTGGCGTAAGCATCGCTTCCGATGGTGGCGCGCGTTCCGATAACCCCGATGTTTCCGCTCTGGGTTGCATTCACGGCAGCCGCGGCGCCGGGTTCCAGCACGCCAACCATCGGGACGGGATATTCGCGGGCGATGTCAGAGACAGCCAGTGCAGAAGCAGTGTTGCAGGCTGCGACGATCATCCCCGCACCTTCGGCGAGGAGAAGATCTGAAATCTCCCTGCTGTACCGTGTCACGGTTTCCCTGCTTTTTCCACCGTAGGGGACACGTGCCGTGTCGCCGAGATAGAGGATGCTTTCCCCGGGAAGAGCACGACGTAGCTCCGCTACCACGGTAAGCCCTCCGACGCCGGAGTCAAAAACCCCGATCGGAGCGGCTGAGTCATGGTGGAGGGCATCGGTCATTGCGAATGGAAAACGTTAAAACCCCGACGCTCCCAGGGAAAGTCTCGGGATAATCTCACCTCTATTTGCCCGAGTCTTTGCCCGGGACCTGATGATCGTGATTCTGGTGCCCCTCCCAGCGCTCCAATGATTCGGCATGAAAATGCCGTCCCCGGAGCATCCGGGTAACGACCCCGTAGCGGGGGGAGAAGAGATAGGACATGGCAAGGAGCACCGCCAGCAGCATCACGATGCAGGGGCCGGAGGGAATGTTGGCGTAGTAGGAGAAAAAGAGACCGCCCACCGAGCTGAAAAGTCCGAGAAACGCCCCTCCCCAGAGCATCCGCGTGAAGGAGTCGGTGAGCAGGTAGGCGGTCGCCGCCGGCAGGATGAGCAGACCGAGCGAGAGAAGGACGCCGACCGCCTGGAGCGAGGAGACCAATCCCAGAACGGTGAGGGTCAGCAATCCTGCCTCGATCCATCCCACGCTGATACCCGAGGCCTTTGCGACGGTCGCATCAAAGAGGGTGAGCAGCAGCGGTCGCTGGAAAATCACCAGTAGGGTGAGGGTAAGGCAGGCGGATCCATAGGCGATCCAGAGATCACCGTCGCCCACGCCGAGGATGTTCCCGAAGAGAAAGTGCGTCAGATCGACCTTCACCTTGGCAAAACGGATCAGGATGATGCCGAGCGCAAAGGCGATGATGTAGAGCGAGGCCACGGCCGTCTCGTCCTTGAGACGGGAATTCCGGGCGATGAGCTGTCCGCCCAGGGCGACCAGCAGCGCGGCCAGCAGTCCCCCAAGCAGGAGACCTCCCGGGGAAAGACCGATCAGGATCGCGGCCACGGCAAGCCCGGGAAGCAGCGAGTGGGAGAGGGCGTCCGCGAGCAGGGCTTGACGCCGCAGGATGATGAAGGTGCCGAGGAAGCCGTTCGTGAAGCCGATCAGCGCACAGGAGAGCAGGGCCCTCTGCATGAAGGTGTAGGCGAACGGTTCGAGCAGGCTCTGCAGTAGGGATGGGATCATCGTTCGGCGTGGAGGTGTTCGCCGGAATAGACGGCGGTGCCGTAGGCGCACTCCAGATGCGTTGGGGAAAGGGCCTGCCCGACTGGTCCGCACGAGACAAGCTCGCCGTTGATCAGGATGGCGGTGTCGAAGAGTTCCTTCGCCTCGGCAAGGGCGTGATGGGAAACAAGTAGAAGCTTGCCGCGGTTCCTGAGGGTACGAAGCGCGGAGGCGAGGATCCCGCTGCTGGTCCGGTCAAGGCCGGCAAACGGCTCGTCCAGCAGGTAGAGATCGGCTTCCTGGGCCCAGGCGCGGGCCAGGAAGGCTCGCTGCTGCTGCCCGCCCGAGAGGGCCTTGATCTGGCGGTTGGCGATGGGGGCGAGCCCGAAGAGATCGATGGCATCGGCGACAGCAGAGCGATCCCTCGTGGAAAAACGACGGAAAAGTCCCAGATGATGGTAGCGTCCCATCTCCACAAGCCCCCTGACGGTCACGGGAAAATCCCAGTCAACCGACTCGCGTTGGGGAAGATAAGCGATGAGGGGGGCTGCTCCGGCAATCTCCCTCCCCTTGATCAGGACGCGTCCCGTTTCCGGGCTGAGGAGGCCGGCAATCGATTTGAGCAGGGTTGATTTGCCGGCGCCATTGGGACCAAAGAGTCCGACGCAATGACCGCGGTCGAGAGTGAAGCCGAGATGATGGATTGCGGGGACGCGGTGATAGCTCACCGTGAGATCCTCGACGTGGAGCATCGGTTCACCGTTGGAAGGTATGGTGTTCACGGGGTGAAGGCCTCCGGTAAGGGGAGGACATCTTCCAGGGTGCGCCGCGACCAAAAGGTTTTTTCCAAGGGTGGCGAGGCATCCTCCGTCTGCACTTCGATCCCGAGTGCGTGGGATTCGTCATTCCCCCAAGTCGCCCTGATGACAAGATCCTCCCCCGGGGCAAGATCCACAGCGGCACGGCCTTCTCCCGTGGAGTGAAGATTTTTCGCTATCTCCTCCCCATGAAGGAGGTCGATCCCGTGCTGGCTTACGGAACACCGAAGCGGTGGAGGTGCTGCCCGCAACAGGAGCGTGGCGCGACGGGTTGCCCCGGGAGCAACCGCTTTTTCCTTGGTAGTGGGGGGCTCAGCTTTGGAAACGGGAGAATCAAGGGTGATCCTCAGAACGGGCAGCAGCACTGCCGCGAGTGCAAGCAGAACGAGTGCGATTCTCAGGATGGGAGTTCCGTTCATGATCGATGCGTTCTAAGACCTTCTCCGGGAGATCTTTTCAGCCATTCCCTAGAGCAGGGGGGCGAGATCGTACGCTGCAAAGGCCAGGAGAAGAACTCCGGCGATCCGTATCGGGGTATGAAACCGGCCTTGTTTCAGGGGGCATCCAACCGAGATGCCGAGGGCGTGAAGCAGCCCGGTGCAGGCGATCATTCCTGCAAGAAAAAGAGCCGGCTTCATGCCGGAGGGGATTTCCATACCGTGGGCGAAGCCGTGACACATACCGGCCGCAGCAACGCAGGCGAAAGCCGTGAGCATTCCGGGATTCCAAGCCATGCTCAGCGCCACTCCCAGAAGAAGGAGGGAGGCTAGAATACAGTGATCAACCATGGGTGCCTGCACGCCGAGAAGTCCCGCGCTCCCGCCCAGAATCATTGAACCGATGAAGGAGAGGGGTAGCATCCAGAGCGCACGTCCACCGAGTTGGACTGCCCAGAGACCCACGGCTATCATCACCAGGAGGTGATCCATACCTGTCAACGGATGCAGAAATCCACAGGATAAAGCGTTCCCAAGGTCGTCGTGATTGCCGCCAGGGTGAGCCATGGCAGGAAGGGCGGATCCTATCAATGCGATGAGGGGCAGTTGGCGACTCATACGGATTTAAACTGCTGGTTTTGCACTTGAAAGACCAGCGGGAAAGGGGAGACACCGACGATGGCTGGGAATCCCCATCGGGCTGCGGAACACATGGAAATTAAACACCAGGGCCCCGGTCCGTGAAGGTGTTTCGAGCCTATCCCTTCCTCAAAAGCCGTTTGCCGACCGGATGTCCTCTGATATCAGGCGGGAACTGGTGCCGGGAGTCCACCCGAGGGGAAATCGGGTTCGGAAGATTTGCCCGGCTCCGCTGTCGGTGTGTTACTCGGGGGCGGTGGAAGAGGAGGGGGCTTCTGGGCGATCACGGGGGGATTGCGCATATGGCCCAGTTCAATGAGATCCTTGATCTGGGATCCTTCCAGGGTTTCGAACTCCAGCAAGGCCTTGGCGATCAGCTCCACTTTTTCGCGGCGAGCCTCAAGCATCTCGGTGGCCTGACGGTAGGACTCGTCGATGAGTCTCTTGACCTCGGCGTCGATCTGCCGCGCCGTTTCCTCGCTGTATTCGCGTCCACGCGCGGCGTCGCGACCGAGAAACACATACTCGCTCTCCTCGCTGAAACGAATCATTCCGAGATTGCTCATGCCCCACTCGCAGACCATCCGGCGTGCAAGCTTGGTGGCCTGGGCGATGTCGCCGGAAGCTCCGTTGGAGACGTCGCCGGTGAACATCTCCTCGGCGATGCGTCCCCCCATTGTCATGACAAGCATCGCGAGGGCCTCCTTGCGCTGGGTCGAGTACTTATCCCCTTCGGGGAGGTACATCGTGGCTCCAAGTGCCTGTCCGCGAGGGATGATGGTGACCTTGTGAAGGGGATGGGCGTGATCAAGCAGCACGGTTAGCAGGGCATGACCAGCCTCGTGCCAGGCCGTGGAGACCTTTTCTTTCTCGCTCATGGCGAGACTCCGACGCTCCTTGCCCCAGCGGACTTTGTCGCGGGCCTCCTCGAGATCGGCCTGTTCGATCGCCTTTTGTCCCTTTCGGGCGGCCATGAGGGCGGCTTCGTTGATGACGTTCGCCAGTTCCGCACCGGAATAACCCGGGGTGCCGCGGGCAATCACGGAGAGGTCGACATTCCCCGAGAGTTTCACCTTCTTGGCATGGACCCGGAGGATCTCCTCTCGGCCCTTCACATCGGGCAGTCCCACGGTGACCTGACGGTCGAAGCGACCCGGACGCAGTAGCGCGGGATCAAGGACGTCGGGACGGTTCGTCGCCGCGATGATGATCACCCCGTCTTGGGCGTCAAAGCCGTCCATTTCCACGAGGAGTTGATTGAGGGTTTGTTCCCTCTCGTCATGACCTCCGCCGACGCCGTGCCCGCGATGGCGGCCCACCGCGTCGATCTCGTCGATGAAAATCAGGCAGGGAGCGTTCTTGCGGCCCTGCTCGAACATGTCACGGACGCGCGAGGCGCCCACGCCGACGAACATCTCGACGAAGTCGGAGCCGCTGATGTTGAAGAAAGGGACGTCGGCCTCTCCCGCGATGGCGCGTGCCAGAAGCGTCTTGCCCGTGCCGGGGGAGCCGACCATCAGGACGCCCTTGGGGATGCGACCGCCGAGTTTCTGGAACTTCTTGGGGGCCTTGAGGAACTCGACGAGCTCCTGGACCTCGTCCTTGGCCTCCTCGACGCCGGCGACATCCTTAAAGGTGATCTTGTTTTTTTCACGGGCGAGCATCTTGGCCTTGCTCTTGCCGAAGTTCATCGCGCCCCGGCCCGCCATCTTGATTTGGGAGCGGAAGAAGAAGTAGAGGACGACCAGGAAGAGGAGGATCGGCAGGATGTTGATGAGCGCGGTGGAGAGGGTGTTCGACTCACGGCGTACGGTCGGGGTGATCCCGGCGGAGTCGAGCATCTTCTCAACCTTGGGGCCGTTAAGAGGGGTGTAGATGATCGTCCTGAATGGAGTAGGGATCTCCTCCGTACCCGTGGCGACCTTTTTGCGGAAGTAGCCGCTCAGCACCTGGGTGTTGCTACCCTCCTCGACGATCACCTCGAGCGGTTTCTCCACCGTGGAGATTATCTTACCCTCCTTGAGAAGGTTCTCGAATTTAGGAAGCGTGATCTCCTCGCTCGGCACGAGGCTGGCACCCCGGAAGAGGAATGCACCCCCGATCAGGGCGAAGGCGACTGCGAAAAGAAGAAGACCACGCCAGTTGAACTGGGGTTCCTGTCCCCCGGGAGGGCGGGAGGATTTCGGGGAGCGGGGATTCTGGGAATCGGGTGTCTCGTCTGGCATTGTCGTGGAGAAGCGAATATCACAGAGAAATACCGATTTCGCCAATGCAATCTGCACCGGAAGCATCCCCACGGTCTCCTTTGGAAGAGGCCCGAAATGGCTTATGTTTGCCACTCACCCCGTCATTGGTTGTCTCGATCCATGACGTCTCCCCTGCCACCAGGGAGGTCACGGAGTTAATGATCCGGGATCTTGCCGAGGCAGGGGTCCCTACGACCTCTCTTTTGGTTATTCCTGACCATCATCACAGAGGAAATATCGGGAACGATCCCGGTTTTGCAGCCTGGCTTCGGGATGCGGTGGAGGGAGGGCATGAGGCTGTTCTGCACGGATTTCATCATCTGAGGCCCTCCGGGAAGGGCGAGGGGATTATCACGCGCCTGATCACCCGCTCCTATACGGCCGGGGAGGGGGAGTTTTATGATCTGTCCAAGGAAAAGGCCGCGGAACTTCTGCGTGAGGGACGGAAGGCACTGAAGGCGTGCGGGATCACACCCACCGGATTTATCGCTCCCGCCTGGTTACTCGGGAAGGAGGCGGCAATAGGGGTTGCGGAGGAGGGGTTTGACTACACGACACGGATCGCCGAAATCATCGACCTGAAGGACCACTCGAAGTTTTCTGCCAGAAGCATGGTTTACAGCGTGCGCGCCGCCTGGAGGCGCGGATTGAGCCTTCTTTGGAACGAGGGGCTTTTTCATCTCCTTCACGATGCTCCCCTGCTTCGCGTGGGATTGCATCCCCCCGACTGGAGTCACCCGGCGATCCGCAGCCATGCCATGTCCTGTCTCCGCATGGCGACGCGAGAGCGTGAAGTGATGACATACTCGAAATGGCTGGCTCGCTGGCGTGCGAGCGGTCATGAAGGAGATGTTTCCTGAATTCCATGGCACGCGCCGACCTCCATCTCCACACACGCCACAGCCGCCGATCCCCGGAGTGGTTGCTCCGCCGTCTCGAGGTGCCGGCCAGCGTTTCCGATCCGAAGGAGCTTTACCGGAAGCTGCGTGCGGCCGGGATGGACTTCATCACGTTCACCGACGACGACTCCATCGAGGGGTGTCTGGAGATCGCCGACCTCCCCGGTGTGTTTGTCAGCGAGTCGGTGACGGCCGCCTTTCCCGAGGATGGATGCCGGGTTTCGATTCTTGTCTGGGGTATCACGGAGATCCAGCACCGGGAGATCCAGGAACTTCGGGGCAATATCTACGAATTGCAGCAGTACTTGCAGCGCAGCGGCATCGCGCACGGCGTGGCGCTTCCCCTCAAGGGTCTTCAGGACAAGCTGCGACCCGTTCACCTGAAAAAACTGGCGCTCCTGTTCAGGAATTTCGAGGGCATCAACGGCAGGGAGGACACGATGCTCTCCTCGGTGAACCGTTTCCTCTTCGATCTTAATCCCGGTACAATCGAGCGCTTCACTGCGGAAACCGGGATTCAACCGACCCATCCCGAGGCGTGGTGCAAGGTCTGGTTCGGAGGCTCCGATGATCATGGCGGCACGACGCCGGGCAGTGCTTTCACGGAGACGCCAGATGCGGCCGAAGTGACGCTTTTCCTGGGGCATCTTCGCAACGGTTCATGCGAGCCAAAGGGGGCTCCGGGAAACCCGCTGCGCGCCGCCTTGGATACCTATCAGGTCGCCTTTTCCTACGCCAAGGAGCGTCTTGCCGGGCATTCGGCCTCCCCGACCATCCGTCTGATCGAGAAGGCCTTTGCGCGCTTCATGGAGGGGAAGGATCCGACCGTATTCACCGCGGGGGAAAAGTTCGCCTTCCTGGCCCAGGGTATCGCCAGCGGCAAAATCTTCGAGTTGGCCAACCCAGGTCCCCGTTCCCTCTGGAAACAACTCTCCGGCGCCCTCAATGAACCCGCCATGCGTGCGGAACTCAACCGGGAGTTGGAAGGGGTCGAGGATCCGAGTCGCCGGGCCTTCGTCATGGCGAACATGATGGCAAGCCGTCTCTCCTACAGGCTGACGATGCAATTCCTGCAGCAGCTCATGGAGGGGCGTTTCCTGGAGAGCATCCAGATGATCGGTCCGGTGGTTCCTCTCGTGGCCGTGCTGAGTCCCTATCTCTATGCATTCCGTAGTCCCCCGCGGGAGCGCCTGAGGGAGGCGGCAATGGAGTTGGGGCGGGTGATTCCCCCCGAGCTTCGGAATACCCGCCGGGCCTGGTTCACCGACACGCTGGATGACGTCAACGGCGTCTCCACCACGATCCAGCGGATGAGCGCCGCGCTCCTTGCCAACGGCAAGGGAGTGGAGGTGATGGTCTCGCGCAAGGAGGTCTCGGTACCGGGCATCCCGCTGAAAAACTTCGCCCCCATCGGTGAGTTCGAGTTGCCCGAATACGAGCTCCAGAAACTGAGTTTCCCGCCGCTCCTGCAGATCATCGATCATCTCCAGACGGGCAACTTCACGGAGGTGATCATCAGCACCCCGGGACCGGTGG
>JACCDY011512731.1_pt1 | contig 42270 bp, 10 predicted proteins | sample 7446391 | NCBI WGS metagenome assembly JACCDY01 (sample SAMN15323451, study PRJNA562643) | freshwater metagenome | isolation source: river surface water | place: USA:Blue River Watershed | collected 2017-08-18
ATAAATGGAGGGACACCTTATACAACTGTACAACCTCCTCCACATCCTTCAACTTGGTCTACCTATGGTGCATCTCAAAATGTTTCCCTTTCAGGGCATTCTATTACAAATGTAAATGATATTTCAACAACCACAATAAATGGAGGGACACCTTATACAACTGCAAATGTACAGCCAGCTCTTCTTACAGCTGGTTTTGCACACAGTAGAACTATATATGTTGACGCAAGTTATGGCAATGATGTGGTTGCAACTGCAGCAGGAAGATATTCTCATCCATACAAGACAGTAGAAGCTGCGACAGCAGCAGCAGTTGCAGGAGATACAGTATTAATTTTTCCAGGAACATATACATTATCTGCTCCAATAACTATAAAAACAGGGACATCAATACGTGGTATAAGTTTACAAACAACTACACTACAATATACTGCAACATCTGATACTATATTAATTAATGCAGGACCTTCGACGCGTATTGAAGATTTAACAATAAATCTATCATCGAATATGTCAAATCTTACATTAATTGGCATAGATTTCAGCGGAACATCAGCATCATCAAAACTACGTACAGCTGTAGTAAATGTATCAACGGTTGATACAAGTTCAACAGTTATTGGTGTTCGTAGTTCAGGTATAACTTCTACAGTATATGCAGCATCAGACGCAGTGCGCAGTTCAACAATAAATGTAAATGCGCAAGAGGATTCTGTAGTGCGTGGTATATATTGTACAGGTCCAAATCGTATATCTCTTCGTGATGTAAATATATATGCTGATGGTGGTTCAAATAATGCAATAGGCGTTGAGATAATTAGTCCATCAGGAGTAGTCTATTTACGTTCATGTAGTTGTTTTGGAACAAAAGCAGATATATCACAACCTGTTGGAACAATATATCTCGGTTCAACAGATCTTGTGAATTCTAATGCAAATGGATATGATTTCACAACATTATTTAGTCCTGTTAATATGATATATGGTATGTATGGGAAAAATGCAAATATAGGAATAGGTACATATTATTTATATCCAGGTACATGGTCAGATGATTATTTGACTGTTAGTGGAGCCGGTTTTATTACACCAAGTCAAATATGCATTCATCATATGTCCGTATTAATTAAAGGTTCAATACCAACAGGTGCTACATTAATAGTAACACTTCAAAAAAACATGATTGATGTATCTGGAATGGTAGTTACAATACCTTCACTATCACCACAAGGTACATATAATATTAATAATGGATCTAATAGATCACAACAATATTTAGCAGGTGATAAAATTACAATAAAAGTAGAAGTATCTGGAGCAGTTATACAATCAACTGTTGCACCACTAGTCGATTTATCTGTATATTAATTATGATATGTAAAGAATCTATCCTAAACAGCAAATAAAATTATGGCGACACTTGCATCAGGTTATTTACAGAAGCAGGTTGCAGCAATAAGACAGCAGGAGATAGCAGCACGTATTGCACAGCTTAGACAGGAACCATCATGTCCTAAAAGACAAATAACAGAAGGAACAGTACAGTCTATTGCACCAATATCAGGTACACAGTATATACATAATAAAGTTAATGTATGTCAAGTAAAAGGTACTATAAGTCCCGGTGGAATAGAGGCAGGTATATGGTTACGTAATAAACAGTTGGAATGTGTTGCAAATGAACCGACTCCGATACAGATTCAGCGTGTTCCAGCACGAATACAGTGTCAACCCTTGCCACCAGAGACACGTAATGCAGGAATGCCAATACCAACACCACTTTTTCCTTGTGTTCCACAAATTGTAGGATTTAATAAATAATCCTTTATCTATATGAAAATATCTATATAATATAAAATGCCAACAGCAAATTACGATTCATCTTATTTAACAATGCATAAGACAGCAGCGATTCTCAAAGGATTCAAGAAGGCAATGTCTACTACTACAGTACAACCTGAACAAGGTGGTGTAAAGACACAGGAGACAATTCTAACACGTAATCTGGGAGCTGGACAACCTATACGTAATGGTACTCTAATGCGCCCTGAAGTTGGTGGATGTGGTTGCAACTAAAGTATCTGTTGTGATATATTGAGTTGTCCATAACCATTCTGTCCTTCTGTTTCCACAGTACCATTGTTAAATAAATATATAGTATGATATGCACCACATATTACATGAGATACATCTGATTTCTCAACATTATTAGAAGATATTGTTGAATTATCTGTAAAACGCAGTACATAGTGATTGATACCTGTGCTTATTTGACAGGCAACTTTCTCGGATGAGGAAGTGATAGCGGCGCTGTGAAGGCAGCGCTCGGCTGGCTGTACAGCAGCAGGCAGGAGGCAGGGAAACAGGCAGGGGTTATCACAGGCAGGCAGCTGTCCTGCTGTCATGATACGTCCTGTAGATTGTAAGAATAATGTTGCATTTGCAGTAAATTGTATATCACTTACACTTTCACCTGAAAGAGCAATAACAGAACAGAATCGTGTCATACGAACAGGTACATTACGTGTATTTTTTGTACCAATACCAAGTTGCCCATATGAATTATTACCACAACAGTATATGGATCCATCACGAGCAATAAAAAAAGATGTATCAATACCAGCATATACACGTTCTATTATAAATGCATCAGGTCCTAATGTTTCTTTAATAATTCCAAGGGATGCAAAGATGGCTTCTGCTTTTTGTTCAAATGCAGTGGAAGGTAAAGTAAGTATAGAATCGACAATACCAGAATATGTAGCAATGCCGAGTTGACCAAAGGAATTATCTCCTGTGCAGTGCACTGTTCCAGAGACTCCTACAAATAGCATGTGTTGACGTCCAAGAGATGCATCGACAATAGGTTCATTAAATATAAGTTGTTCAATGTCCCCATCCATATTATTCATGATATATACAATTCCTGTATGAAAAAGAAAGAGAGTATGTGTAGTATTTGTTAGAATCTTTTTAATTAACTGTGTATTTTGTATAATAATATGACCTTGCTTAGCACATCTACCTGTTTGTATGAGACCTGTTGCTGTATTATAGATAGTATGATATGCTGTGCTGCCTGTTGATATAAGCCTGGCTGTCTGCTGTCCTGCTGTCTGCTGTCCTGCTGTCTGCTGTCCTGCTGTCTGCTGTCCTACTGTCTGCTGTCCTACATGTAAAACTGTATTGTCATTAAATATTATATATACTGTATCATGAATAATATATAATTCTCGTATACCTATTAGAAACTGTTCTTCTGATAATGAAGTAGTCTCTATTATATTATTAGTCAATAGATCATATATTGATATATAATATTTAATATCATTCTGTAACGCAGCAGCAGCAGCATATACTAATATATTATTACATATATTAACATGTGTAATGATGTCTTGAATTATTATAGTACGAGAATATTTACCGTATGTTTGTATTGAATTCTGTGTAAAATATGCGGTTGATTTTGTAGAGAAGACAGGAGTTCCTTTAAGTCCCCTGGGGCGAACAAACAAGGGATACATTAGTTCGGTCATATTTTCACCAAATTGCATGAAACTATTCATACCACATATATATGCCGCCTTATCATGTGTTATAATTGCCTGATAATATTCCCCTATATATAATCCTATAATTGTAGATGGTGTTTCAAATATTTTATTCATACCATTATTACAATTAAATATAATTGCAATGGATATCTTGTATAATTCATTATTATATGTATAATATATATCACGTGAATTACAACCAATATATTGTGACGCATTTTGGATGGCATATGGTTTCGCTCGCTCATTAAATGTATGATCTACTGTGTAAATTCCTGCTGCTGTTAAAATAAAAATATAATACCTGTTATGAGTTACTGCCTTTATTATAGAACTACCTACTGTCACCTGTTTAACTGTATATATTTTCCTGTGTTCATAATATATACTGTCTCCTATAATATTATATATCTTATTACCAATAATATATATCATACTATAATTATCATATTATATAAATAATCTTCAGATTATTCGGATTCTTCAATTATCTGAATAATTTTTATAACTGTAACCATTATCTACACTCTTTATAATATTATAATATAATGAAAAGAATAGTATATAATGTGACATTTTACACAACATATGTCCATGCCTTCGATTCAATACCTGTTACAGCATCTGGGACACCATTTGTTCCAGGAACACTAGTTACAACTATATCTTGTTCAATATATGGTGCAAAATATGATGCACTAAATGTGAAACTCTCTCCATTATTTAGAGCTTTATATGGTTTTACTATTTCAGACCATGCACTTCCACTCCAAGCAAAGAAATTAACACCTTGAGCAAATGGATTTTGTAAAGTAATTGTTAAATCGCCATTTGATTCCTGAACAATAAAGAATTTCTCTGTTTTAAATTCAATACCACCAATTATATTATTTTCATAAGTCTTGAACCCAGATACAATAGGACTTACATATTCATATGTTCCATTGTTATCTACAATGTATTTGAAGCCCTTGAATGCAACCTTACGTCTAGTAATAGATAATGCATCGGCCAAATAATTCTTCAATGTAGTTTGTACAGTATTATTAGACATAAATGTAGTATTGTTAAGACCAACAACATTGAATGCCAAATTAATACCATATACTACATTCGTATTGTTAGGGGCAACAGCCTGAGTTATTAAACCATTACCAATACTATAAGATGATCCCAAAGCACCAAGTGTAGTAGATGTTCCTGCAGCACCAGAAGTCTGATCCCATACTTTGTATGTCAAGGAGAATCCACCAATAGTTCCAAAGAGAGCAGGAACAAATCGTACATAACCAGAAAGCGTCAAAGGTATTACTGCATTCGCAGCCACATTTGTTGTAGTATATGTATGCCATGTATCATTCTCATCAACCTTATATTCCCATCCGTTTGCAGACACATTTGTAAGAAGTATACCAGATACAGCAGCAGAATCAACATCATTATAAGCAGCACCAATTGTACTTAGTACAGTTGCAACTGTAATACCCACATTAGATGTATCTGTAATGGAAGATGTAATTGTAGGTATGATTACATCAACTGGACTATTAAGTACAGGAGCATCATTCACTGCATCAATATTAAGTACAACAGTTGCATCACCAGTACTATATGTATTAGAATATAGATCAGCAAGCAATGTATATGTTCCAGATGTACCATCATATGTATTCCATGCTTTCACGGAAATATTAACAACACCATTAATATTCAAATTAGGCAAGAAACGTATATATGCTGCCGCTGCAAGAGGTAAACTCTCTGAATTATTAAGGCTTACATCGGACCATGATCCACCACTGGCAGTCTTGAATTGCCACTTACCATTTGCATGTTGATCACCAATTATTATGAGACCCTTATTTACAACTGGATTAGAATCACCATATGCACCACCAAATAGAGTTAACATGCTTGCCACAGTTACACCAGTATTAACGAGAGAATCTACATCTTCATCAATATTTGGTATAGTTATTGAACCAGTAATAGTAGGTGCTGAAACAGCAATGAAAGAGAGATCATTAATAGCTTGCACAGCAGTAATTGATCCAGATGATGTAGATGATTGTGTAGCTAGATATGATAGTAAAGTTGCATTTGATAATATGCTGGTATCGAGGAATAGTTGTGCTTTTGTGGTAATATTATCAGCAGAATCTACTACAAATGCAGTGACTAAATCAACATAATCTGCACCATGATCATATGTAACAAGTGCAAATTTGGATGCAGTTATACCATAAGCAGTTGCAAGATTAGCAGTTAATGTAGGGATATTAGCAGAGTTATCCAAAAATGTTGTAGAATTAAGATGTTCCACAGTCACCTTCTGTTGTATGTAATAGAGTGTAGATGTAGTATCAGGAGTAACAGCTTGATATACAGAACCAGCACCAGACGAATATGATGTTTCAATATCATCTAATGCAACGGGTGTTGCAGTTGTACCAAGTGAACCATCCCATAGTCTATAATACAGGTTCTTAACACCTGGTGAACCAGCAACAGGTACAAAACGTATATATCCACTTGCATCAAGAGGGATAACTAAGCCAGCATCAGCACCACAGAGATCATATTCAGTCCATACACCAGATGAAGAAGATTTGTATTGCCAGCCACCACCATCATTGTAGCCAGTAAGTACAATACCCAAATTGGCAAAAGATGTATCTTCATCTACAATCCCCCCACTAATTTCATTCATAATTGTTTGTATGGATACTCCATTAATTGATAAAGATGATTCTAATATAGAAAGAACAGGCATACGATGTACAGGATTACCAGAAAGAATTGGAGCATCATTAACATTGGATATAACAATACGTGTAGTCGCGGTTCCTTGTGAGAATGCACCAGAAGGATCATATGTAGTAGTATCAACAGTTGTACCATTACCACCAGCAGTTTGATCCCATACTTTGAATGTAAATTCAGCAATACCACTATATGCAGAAGTAGGTTGGAAACGAATATATGTTTGATCATCTAAGAGTAGTGCAGAAGCGGCACTAGTAGATCCGAAGTCATTCCAGGATGAACTAAGGTTATTTCTATATTGCCAGTAGCCTGAACTGGTATCTATAGTTTGTCCAATAATAGCAACACCAAATAATGCATCAGGATCAATAGGTAAATAATTATTACCTAGTAGCCCACAAATATCAATGACTTGTTGACCATTATTAGATGCATCCGTAATATCTTCGTATATAGATGTTAGTGAAATAGTAGGAGTATTATTGAGAACAGGTGCATCATTAAGATTTGTTACATCGACTTCTGCAGTACGTGTTGCAGTACTGTATGAGTTGCTAGCGAGAGATGAAAGTGTGACGACAGTTCCAGTGGTACCAGAGAAGGTATTCCAGAGACCGAAAGTGAATGCAGCAGTACCAACAAAATGAAGAGTAGGTACAAAACGGAGCATACCACTCGTATCAAGAAGTAATACTTGACCAGATCCAAGACTTATTGCAGTCCATGAAGCATCTGTAGACGCTGTCTTATATTCGAATGCATAACTACCTACATCACTAATATATATTCCTTTATTAACAACAAGATTACTGTCATTATAATCAGCGCCCAAATGATCAGTAATAGATGATACAGTATAACCTGTATTTTGTTCATCTGGAATATCTTCATATATCGTTCCCACAGGTACAGCAGCAGATCCAGCTAAAACAGGAGCAGTGAATTCAGTAAATGTTACAGTCAGATAATTCGTAATAACAGTAATTGATCCAGTACTTGTTGAGCTCTGTGAAGCAATATAATTAATAAGTTGTGAATTACTATTAACGGATGTGTTTACTAAAGAATCAATAACATTTTCAATAGTATCATTCGTAGAAACGGCAATTTGTATAATGGCCTGTATACCTATAACATCTAATACAATTTGTTCTGCGACAACACTATTTTGTGAATATGCACCAAGAGTTTGGTAAGTTGAATCAGCCAATGTTCCAGGAATTGCACCATCAGTTTGATCCCAAATCTTGAAAGAGAAACTGTTATTTGTTGTATATGTTTCACTAGGTACAAAACGAATTATTGCACTAGGATCTAATACAAGAGCGGATCCACTAGATACACCAGAAATACTTACCCAACTGGAGGATGCATCTAGTTTATATTGGAAGTATCCATGTGTATTTGAAGATGTACTTGTGATTGCAATACCTTTAAGGGGATTCGTATCAACATCATAATATTCGCCACTTAGTTCAGTAGTGAAGTAGCTGGCAACAGTACGACCCTTATTACCAGCATCAGAAATATTAGATAGAATGGGAGTATATGAAACAGTTTGGCTACTACTTACAACAGGAGGATTGGAGGGTTCGATGGTAACTGAACCGAAGCCGGCAATACGGTAGCGTTTCTGTCCAACAGTGAAGAAATCACCAACCAACTTATTTTCACCGCTAATAGTTAAATAAGAGTTCACACTAAGATCATAATATGTTGCAGTAACTTGTGTAGAATCCGCATTAATAATAATTTGTTCACCATCTGCCACGAAGAGTTTAATGTAACTTCCTGTTGCAAGTGAGTCGAATGTAATTGTAGGAGTTCCACCAGTGAAATCAGGGATAACAATATTAACAGGTTTCTGTGCAAGACCAGAAATGCTGGTAACAAGTGTTGCCTCGAAATTAGCAAATGCAGTGGGGTCATCACTAATTGTTACAATCTTGCCGCCAGAAATGGATTGTACATCAGCAGCGGTTGATGCAAGGATTGTACTACGAACAGCTTCCACAATTGCAGTACGTTGTTCAACAGTTGCATTGACAATAGCAGTACTCATGCTACTCAAAATATCTCCAGAAGACACTGCTGCAGATTGTTGAGCTACAATGAAACTCTCTACATATATTGCAGCATTGGATATATCAGCAATAGCATCTGTTACAGCAGATGAAGCAGATGCAGGAGGATCAATGAAAGTAGCAGTAAGGGTTACATTATTTTGTGAGAAAGACCCGCCAGAAGTAAATGTCGCATTAACAGTCTGTCCGCGTACACCAGAGTTTTGATCCCATAGTTTGAAAGTGACTGATGCATTACCACTATAATCATTATTAGACACAATACGTATACTATCAGTTGGTCCCAATAATAAAGCGCTTGTAAGAGTGGAAGTTAGAACATTCCATGAAACATCAGCAGCAAGTTTATATTCTGCAGTGGCAATACTAGAACTAGGTACACCAACAACAGCAATACCAAGTCCAGAAATATCATCATGTGTAATAGCACCACTTATATCATCAATAATACTACTAATAAGACGTCCAGTTGTCACAATATTCTTATATTGTTGTGGGAAAATCACAGTCTGTCCGCTGGTAATAACAGGAGATGTATTAGTGAAATAAACGTTAAAAACAGCATGTATGTAATTTTGTGAGAAAGCTCCATCGGCTACATAGGATGCATCAGTAAATGTTCCAGCAGTACCTATAGTTTTATCCCATCCAACTATCTGCACGCTGGCATTACCAAAAAATTCATTAAGAGGCGACATACGTATGGAATCAGATGCATCAAGCAGGAATGCATTGTTGAGTGTTACACCACTGGATAAGTCGCTCCAGGAGACGTCACCATGTAGTTTATATTGGAAGAGATTATCAGCAGTTCCAGAGATACCAATAATACCGATACCTTGCCCGATATTAATATTCAAATCAGAGTATGAAATATCCGCTAAAATTTCGGCAACAGTAACACCAATATTAGATGCATCTGTTATAGAACTTGCAAAACTGTCAACAACTATTGAATCGCCAATAATAGTAGGTGAAGGATCTGCTACAAATGTAAGAGATATTGCGGCAGGATTAGTAAAATCAAGTGTAGGTGAATAATGCCCAGTAGGTTGTGTGAATAGAAGATTAGAAGTACCATTACTTATAATATTGTTAGATCCATCACTTTCGAAATCGAGGAATGCAGCAGTATAACTATTAGCTGGTGAATAATTATTTGTACGAATCTTATATTCTTGACCATTAACCATATTAATATATGATGTAGTATATGTAACACCTGATTGAAGAGTAAGCGGTGTATCAACAGACAATCCTCCAGGAGTTGCTGCACCAATAAGACTAACAATATTAAATCGCACTATAGCAACAATTGGTCCATTAAATGCTTGTCCTGTTGCCTTAGAATATTGACGACCAGTCGCCATATAATATACACCAGGACCATTTGTAGATATATCTGCAGGATAAGTACCAGAACTATCTGTGCGTTCTAGAGAATATACTCTTAATGGAGGTGTTGGATCCGCAGTAGCATATACAGAAGTAGTTTCATATTGACTGCCAAAAGTGAATGTTGAGCCATTATGTGTTATTACTACTTGACTAGATGTATCTAAATTAATAAGAGACCATTTAGATAATCTATAAAAAAATGGACTTCCTTGATTATATGATGTACTATTTATTAAAGGAGCTTCAACACTTGCAACAATATGTGTAGATCCATTACGCGTAACAGTATCATTTGTAGGAATACTTGCTAAATTAGCATATACACGTGCAGAAGCAGCGGTATATTGTGTATAGCTTCCATTATCAGCTTGTGCATCACTATATACAGTATATACACGGAAATATACATCGGCACCCCAGAAAGTGGTCATACCAGCAGGTAGTGAGAAGGAGTATGTATACATATCACCCGATTGTAAAGGAGTTATTTGATCATATAGAGCATTTACAGAGCCAAGTCCATCGGTTACACGTAGTCCAGCAAAGGTAGTTGCAGAAACGATGGTATATGTGCGAACTTTATCAAGGAACATATTGGTGGATCCATTAACCTGTGTTACACCGCCATTATACCATACACCAGGAGTATCATATACAACTGTGGGTGTTATTGCAGGATAATCAGTAAAATTACCGTTATTTGCTACGCCATCACTATAAACAGGATATACACGGAAATGCATAATAGTTTTGCTACCAACTGTAAGATTTGAAGGAAGAGTAAAAGTATATGTATAGAATATACCATTAACAGTAGCAGTTAATTGAGGATATAATTGATCTACAGAGCCCGAGAAGAATGGTTCTTCATAGAATCGAAGACCTTGGAAATCAGCAGTATGAACAACAGTATATGTAGCATTCTTCTTGAAATTGACACCAGTAATAGATCCATTAATATTAGTGAGTTGATTGCCAGATGCATCATATAAACCAGGGCCACTATATTGTGCAGGTTCTAAAGTTAATGCTGCAATGAAACCATTAACATCTGTATTTGTAGGTGAAGTACTGCCTATAGTGCGTCCAGTATAAAGATCTTTTAGTACAATGCTACCGCTAGTAATATTAGTTCCACCAGCAAAATATAATTTATCATTATATACAGTAATGGATCGTCCAATAACAGCTCTATTTTGACTAGTTAAATCAAATCGAATACCAGATTGAAGATTATCTAGATTATGATTAAACTTTAAGAGAAGTGGAACAGGATTATTTGATAGATCAAGACTAAGTGAAAATGTTGTAATTGATGTAGATGTTCTATCATTTGCTACATTAATATTTGTACGAGCGGCACTTGAATATGTTAAAGAATAAATATATCCAGAAGCGTCACGTAATAGTTTTACATTTGTTCCAGGTGCAGTTGAATTAAAGGAAGGAATTCTATTAACTAGTGAACTAAGTGTATTAAGATCAGGAGAATATTTGAAGATGAATGCCATACCTGCAATATTTGATCCACCGAATGTCTGAATTGCATTACCAGATGCATCATTCATAACAAAATTTCCAGAAGTACCGTTTGTATTACATAGACCTATAATATTACCAGAAGCATCTATATCAATATCTTGACATATCATATTACCATTCGTTCCATTTGTAATTGCATTTTTACTGATAAATGCACCATCAGATGCGGCGAGATTTACAATAATAGGTTGTACAGTAGTCGTCATAGTATGGGAGAAACCAGATTGTTGAACATTTGTACCATTATACATAAGAAGAGTTGCACCAGTAGAAGAAGTATTATTTAATGTACAATATACGGAATCAGATGCAGCATGATATACAACATTTTTAACATCGGCAACATTTACAACGGCACGGTATATACCAGATACATCGAATTTACGTATCCACTGATAATCTAAATCTCCATTAACTTTAACAATAAATGTTGCATTAGCAAGAGTAGGATCACCTCCACCTGTATTAGCAGCAAGGAGGCTCACACCTGCTTGTGCAGCACCAGTATCATCACAAAATACGACAGATTGTCCTGTAATAGACGTATTTGCTGTAATATGATAATATGCATTACCAGTAGAGTCAAATGTTGCTCCTCCTGCACGAATATTGAATGATCCTCCACTAGGATATGCAGAATTTAATGTAATAGGATTACCATCGGAATCACCCACTAAAAGAACAATACCAGCTGTTGCTTGACCATTATTAGGGGGTGCAGTAGCAATAGTAGATAGAGCATTACCAACAATATCATTGTATGTAAGTGGAGCTGTTCCAGATCCAATTGCAAGTGAGATATAAATCTCATTTGTGTAAGGATTAATATTTAAACTTTGAGCACCAAGACCAACACCATTACGATATATAATACGACACCATGACATAGATGTAAGGGTACTATTATATTTTGCTACAAACAAGAATGAACTAGTAGTACTGTCATTTTTTGTCCAAAAATTCAATGTATTACCAGAGATATCTGAGAACGTGATTGTTGCTGCAGCTATGGATGTTGGTTGACATACACCATAAACATATACATTTCCTGATGAATCTACCTCAACACTCTGTAGATTTTCAACAGAATTAGTACATGTTACCAATTTCCCAAAAGCAGCGGAACCATATAATTTATAGACCTCTGTTGCCATTTTCCTATACTATATTTTTTGAAAAATAGTATAGGAAATATACAAAATTAAATATAAAAATCGTAAACAACACGGCTAACCATTATAACCGATCAATTGTACATTAGTAGATTGTCCAGCAACAGCAACCGTCGTAGGTACATATACTTTGCTTAATACTTTTTGTTGTATATTGCCGGCGGATGAACTGATTGCAGTAGATATTTCAGCAAATGATATATAATTCAATTTATAGCCGGCAGTTTGGTCCCATAAAAAGAATGGTAAATTGACAATACCATAGAACCCTGCATTAGGTACAAATCGTATATATACATTATTGTCTGATCCAATCAAGAAGTATGCACCTTCCGTTGTAAAATTATTAAATTCAGGATCATTATATTTTCTCCATTGCCATGTTCCATTTGTTTCGGAGGAGGCTGTTGAGGCAAGAATAGCAATTCCTTTCAATGCGCCTGTATCTACATCAATATAATATGGTGCAATTTGTGTAAAAAGGGATTGCATTGTAATACCTGGATTCTGTCCATCAACCACATCCTGTACAATAAGTGGGAGTTTTGCTATTGGATTCAATATTAATACGGGAGGGTGATTCACATGTGTTACTATAACACGCTGGGTCGCTGATCTAAATGAAATTGTATTCGCCACAGTTGGAGTAATCTCTGTAACTACCCCCTCTGGCACAATACCTTGATCCCATAAAGAAAATGTAACAGTTTCTTCACCAAATGATATAGGGTTCGACAAAAATCGAATACGTGTTGAAGATGTCCCTTTCAGAGGATATATATATCCCCCAGAAATTGTAGGAATTGTTTGCCATGCATCACCATTATTAAATGATACTTGCCATGCACCTATTGTATTTGTATAGGATCGAATTGCTATACCAATACTTTCAGGAAATATTGCGGTGTAATATTGCTGTATTTTCGCAATAAATTCCGTGACAGTAATACCATTATTAATAGTATCTTCCAACTGTAGCAAGAATACAACTTCCAAATTATCCTGTGTTATTATTGGAGCAGCTGAAGCACGAACCAATGATACTGTATTAATCAGCTGACTCTGTGATGTAATAGCTGTATAATCAGCCAAATCAATGTATGACTGCGATGCCAATCCAATATCACGTATATTCATTATTTTCGCCAGCAGTACATCTGTGCCATTATTATTCGTTATTGGTCTATATCGTATACGAACCGGTGATGAATTAATTGTTGTAAATAATAGAGCAGATGATTCAGCAATGAAACCATTAAATTCCTCCCATAATGTACTAGTTCCATCAATATTATATTCCCATACTCCATAATCGGATGATTTACTATAAAATGCAACAGCACAGTCAATATCAGCAGGATTCAATAAATAGTTCAATATATATGTATTATATATATCAGCCAAACTAATTCCAATATTTGCAGCGGATGATATGGACGCAGTGATGCTAAAATCATATGGTATTGGCGCACCTTCAATTAAACTAAATATCGGAGGCGAATTTGTTTGTGCTGGAGGAATATATAGTTGATCCAGAATACGAATATTAATGAATCCAGGATTTATACTATAACCTGCGACCGTACCTTGGAATTGCGGTAAAAATGGTGCAAATGTTTGTATAGTACCATCCCATAATAAGAATGATATTTGTGCTATACCTTCAAATGTAGTATTACCAGTAAATCGTACTGCTGAATTTCGCGTTGCCTGTAAATGTACAACATTAGTTGGCGTTGGATCTAATACTGTCCATACAGGTCGAAATGATGTATAATTCACTGAATATTCCCATCGCCCTATATCATTTGTTGCAGAATAGACCGCAATGTATTTCCCTGGTCCATCAGGATCCGTTATAAATCCACGACTTTCAAAATATGTATATAAATCTAATATAGTTATTGGAGTTATTGCAATATTCTTTTCAATAGGTGGTAAATTATATGTACGTTCTAATGTAACACCGCTAAATATAGGTGCTACATTGATAGGTGAAATTACAACTGTTACAATTGCAGTTTTCTCGGAAAAAGCAGTTGTTTGTCCTGCTGCACGAGCTGCAAGCACATCGACAAATGTACCTGGTTGTCCCTGTGTCTGATCCCATGCATTAATCAAAATGAATGAATCACCTGCATAATTAGGATTTGGTACAAATCGAATCCTATCATATTGATTAGCTGATATTACTAATGCACTAGTGAAAGATGTGGTAATTGGGATCCATCGTGCCTGTGCAACTGCTGCATCGACAACTGTTTGATTTGTTAAATCAACTGTTGTACCTGTTGCTGCGGAATTCACTGTTATATTTACTGTGCCTGGATTCATACCAATAAACTGTGATGTATTATAATCTCCACTTCCAATTATAGGGAGGTATGATGTTACATTGAACCATTGCCATACACCGTTACGTGTATCTGTACCTGTTATTGCAATACCAAGAGGATCCGCAGCATCTATATCTATTACATATGGTGAAATTAATGCAGCAATTTCCGCAGTAGTATATCCCTGATTATCTGCATCGCTAATATTTTCAAGAATAGTTCCCATATTAACAGCAACACCATTCTCCAAAACAGGGATATCATTTACATTCTGTACAGGTTGTATAATAACACCACTACCATAACTGTATGCGCCATTAGGTGTTAGCACAATTTGTGGATTATATGATTCTATAGAACGACCATCCGTTTGATCCCATGCACGGAAGAGGATTGTACCGAATGCGGCAAAATTCGCAGCAGGAAGGAATCGCACGCGATATTTGGATTCATTTGATAGAAGCAATGCACCTTGTTGAAAGTCTATTGGTTGCCATGATGTCCCACTGACATCATCAATGCACCATTGCCATACACCATCTGTAGCGGTCGTTGTTGTACTATAAAATGCAAATCCAGCAGATACATCTGGTCCATCATAATCGATCGTATTTGCTGCAACATTTTGATAGAGATATAATAAATTAATACCTGTATTGAATATAGGATCTTGATCTTCCAAAATATAGTCAAGTGTTACAATAGGATTATTTGCCAAAATGGGTGCATCATTAACGGGTGTTATTGTTTGCCGCACATATAGTATATCTTCCGAAAATGCGCCATCTGTAATATATGTAGTATCTACTATCTGTCCATTCATTCCAATGGACATATCCCATGCTTTTATTCCAAACGATACTGTTCCATTATAATTAGGACCTGGAATAAATCGTATTGATGTTGCTGCGAGAGGATCTATTAATAATCCAGCATCCACTGTATAAGGTCCAACTGTTTGCCAAACATTTGATAGACCATTTAGAATTTGCCAACTTCCTCCTACTGCAGCAGATAAATCAACTATGGCTATTGCAGGTCGTGTTCCTACATCTACATCAAAGACAACAGGTGCTGCTAAATTAAATATGGCACTAAATGTCATACCAATATTTATAAGCTGTGGAATATCTTCCGTTATATCAGTCATTTGAATAGGTGTTAAATTGGAAAAATATGGAGCATGATTAACATGTATTATGGGTTGTACAATTGTAACCGAATTAACACTAAATGCACTTTCACCTGATATTGAACCAGGTGCAGGCAGTTCTACATATGCAGCTGCAACACCATATGTTTGATCCCATGCTTTGAAAACAAAGGAAATATCTCCATATTCATATAATGGAGGAACATATCGAATACTATATTGTGCCGAATCTGGTAACAAAAAATAATTGGATCCACCATTATCAATTAAATCAGCAGCAACAATATTATACCATAGACCAGCGCCTAATCGCCATTGCCAATTACCTGTACCACCTACATATGTTATTGCTATACCACGTTGTGCACTTGCATCAGCATCAGTAATTACAATACCAGAGAGTGTTAATAATTGTGTCACTGTTATAGGGGCATTTTGGGATGAATCTTCAAGAATAGATGGAAGTGTGATTGTGGCAGATTGTATAACAGGTGAATTAAAATTAATGCCAGCTGATACTATAGGGGCTTGAAATATGGTTGTTTGTAAACTCAAAATATTAGTTGCGAGTCCTGTAGTATAATTAAAACCTACATCACCATTCAATTGATTCCATACACGTACCGTGAGTTCTGCAACAACTGAATCGCTATTTTGATAAGTTGGTATGATACGTATAGAAGAACTGGCATCAAGAAGCAGAACAGAATTTGCTTCAGTTAGATCCGCGACAGTCCATTGAGGATTAGTATAGTCTGTGGCAAATTGTATTTGGAAGTTGGGGATAATACCAGCAGATAGCTCAAAAGAAAGTGCTTTATAATCAGCAAAATTATTAGACAGTATATTTGCATCAAGAAGAGAAAGACAGTCAGCAATATTAAATCCAGGAATGATTTGCGCAGGAGTATTAGTAAATATTTGTGATTGTTGGAGAACAGGAACAGTTCCAGTAAATTCTGGACGCAGCACAGGAGTGAACGCATATTTATCAGTTGCAATAGTAATACTAATATCTGCAGGTAGTGCTAGCCCTTGTTGAGCAAAGAAAGCAGCAATATCTGCAGTTTTATAATTAATTGCATTTACTTCATTAATATAATCAAGCCATGATCCAGGAATTGCAGGAATAGCAGTTATACTGTCCTGTTGTCCTATAACGCGATTAATTCTCAGCTGTGCAGTAATATTGCCTGTATTACTATATTGGAGTATATTAGCAGCATTTAGCACAGTTCCTGACTGTATAGTATATCCATTTGCACGCATGGAAGATACATCATATGTTTTATATAAAAAGAATGTAGATCCAATAGGGGATGAATTGGGTGCAATAGATAATTGCACAGATGATGATAATAAAACAGTACTGACATCTGCATTGGGAAGTGCCAGTGTTTGCCATACAGCGGATGAATCTATTCTCCATCTCCAGGTACCGCGTGCGGAATCAGTATATGTAATACCTATATAATTTGCAGAATTATTAGAAGCATCATATAATAATGTATTAATTAATATAATATTAGTGAAATTGCCACAAAAATCCTGATAAATATTATTTAACTGTTTTATTTGTGACATTTCACCTTTTTCTATGTGTCGTTATTAATATAAATATAAAAATAATTATATTAATAATATGATGTGTAATATCTTGCCTGATTTATAATGCAAAATTACGTTGTAAGCGTCCAACTTTGGAAGAAATATAATCGGAATATGATCCGAAATTAATATTATTATATGGTTCCTGTAAAACGTGTTGTCTAATGGCCTCAGTTTGCATTTCAATTGTATTGAGACGTACAAGATCTGAATGAGTCCTTAAATTTTTATTGCCAATAACATGTAATGGTGGAGCAAAACGAGCTTTATTAGTCTGAGCCACTGGTGTTTCGGATTCATATGCAAGTAATTCACCAATTGAGAAAACGGAAGATGCTCCAGTATTAATACTAGAATTTATAAGAGTTCCTTCTAATGCTGAATTAAGATCTGTACTGTCACCAAATATTGGATTGATAGATATAGTATATTTACCATATGGTGGTGTAGGAAGTATATATGAATATAATGTTGTATCTCCATTGGTTGTTTCTATAGTTACAGCACCAATAGGAACATCTGGATATGTATATACATTTACAAAAGAAGCTGGATTAGTAGAATCTACTAAAGTAAATCGATATGCTGTTGGAGGATTACCAAATTGTGACCATGTTACTTTTATAAATGTTGAATATATTGCTTCAATTGCAATATTTGAAGGTGGATTATTTTGTGCACTATATTGTAAACTATATTCGCCTTCCGTTAATAAACCGGATGTATATATATAATTCGCATCTATAGATACAATATTATTTACACTAGGTGAAGTACCAGATTTAAATATAATATATTTAATAATATTTGTTGAAGAAGAAGGAGCTGTTTGTCCATCTTTTAATGTGAATGTAAAAGTTAATCCAGATGTATCAATAGCCCATCCACTGCTATCAGATACAGCACCAGAAATCGTTGTACCCCCTTGTGCAGAACTATATGATATATCATATCTAGGATCTATAAATGTTATAGCCATATATTGTGATGCTGATATATCCAATACCATTTATTATATTTATCATTTAAAAAATTAGGTCTGTTTCTTTTTTGATATAATTTCAGTAAATGTACGAGTTATTGATCTAACAGAATTGGCATTATCATAGTTTATAGTCTCAGATGTTCTAATTATTGGTGTTAAGAGTTGTGAATATGCCAAATCTGGAATTTGATTATTATCAGTAGCAGTAATTGAATTAATACCATCACCAACACTGTTATATATGTAATCCAATTCAGTGCCTTTTATAAAGGTAGTGTTTTCTATTGTACTACCAATGTAGTCACTATTTGCTCTAAGAACTGCAGCCAATTCAGGATCAATATCACTCAAATTATATGGAGGTTTAATAGTTTGTGAAATTTTAATTGCATATGATATATCACTAAATGACGGCACAGAATCACATATATCATATATATAACAGTATAAATTGCGTGTAATATTAGTATATGTTACAGGTATTGTAGGTGGTGTTGTCATAAATATCTCTGTTGCCTGTGTTAGATATGTATGATTATAATATGGTACTCCATTATATGATTCATCCCCTGTTGAATCTTTATTTATATTAAATCTATTTGAATTAATATCAGTAGGTTTCTTATATTCCCATTTATCAATAAATACACTACATAATTGAGTACGATTTATGTTATTAATACCAGTTGCTAGTTTCAATATATTTTCTGAATTACTAACATCGCTAAATGCAATACCAATAGATGAAATATCACCCGCAAATTTTATTATACTGAAATTTTTATATAGATAATTATATATCTCACTTACAGTAAAACGCGGTGCAATTGTCAATCGTACAAAGGATGATAAATCATATATCAATGGATCGCCACTGATTGTAGGTTGTACATTTGTTATTGATGCATATACGAATGCAGTCTTCGAATAACATATATCTATAATTGCACCGCCATCATATGGTGCCAAGAAAATGGATACGCCGCGATTATTTACTGCAGGGAATGTAGGAACTATTGCAGCAGATCTATAAAAGATCCAGTCACTTTCATTCAATATACTTCCACTAATAATTTCATAGGAGGGTCCATTAATATCACCACTGATACCCAACCAGCTGCCGCCAATTGCCAAATTATTGCAAAGATCAGTAACAATTAAGCTGCGTTTTGCTAATGTCCCATACTCGGTTGAATCTGTATCAGTGAATCCAAATGATGTTATTAGTCCACTAACAGATACAAAGGATAGATCTCCACCACGAGAAAATGTACCAGCATTATATGATATATCAGTAAGATTAAAATATGCAGGTGTATTAACAGGGAGAATATTTAATATAATTTCACCGCGATTTATACTGTATGAATTATTTCCTCCTTGTATTGTAGAATCATAACCAGATAGATCATTTAATATGTAGTCATTTGAAAATGCATTTTTTGAAGTATTTTTATCCCATGCTAAAAATTGGAGAGTTGTTCGACCATTTGCATTTGCATTTGGTGTATATTGTAGAGATGCAGAAGAATCAATATTAATAAGTTTATAAATAGTATTCAATCCAGATATATATTTTGTGTTTAATGTACTAAAACTATCACCTGATGATGTATTATATGTCCAATCACCAAGACCAGATATACTAGGATATGCATTAACAGATGTATCATATTTATTAATAATTGCAATTCCCAATGTTTGATTCGCATCATATTCTTTATAGTTTGTACTAAGTGATAATGCATTAATAATATTACTACATGATATTGTAATAGGACCAGATCCTTCACATATATCAGTAATATTGTATGTAAATTGTACGGATCCATCTTGTGGAGCGGATTCAGCAATAATAGGTGAATGATTCATGAAAGTGACCATTGTACTAAATGTAGCACCACTTACACTATATGATGTTCCTTCACCTCTTGCAACGGAAGTTGGATCTGGTAATGTAGATAGAGTATCCCATGCATATATGGAAAATGATCCAGCAGTATCACCGAATTTATATTTGGCCGGTTCAAAACGGAAACGTACATTATCTGATGCTTCTGGAACATGATATGATGCTGCTGCGTTGGACCAGGATGTTCCTGATGTATCAGAATAATACCATTGTCCTGATATATTATTTGTAAAATTATAGAAATATAGACCCCGTTTTATAAAATTAGCACATAAATCGTATGATTCTATATATGCATTCTGAGCATCAAGTACTCCAAATATATCTCCTATAGATATGTCAGTGCCGCTGGTATCTGCTTGATATGTTTTAATTGTATATGTGCTGCTAGTAAAACTCAAATCTGGTGCATGATTAACTGGGTGGATTATTGCATTTATAAATATATTGCTGGCACTAAATGCGCTTCCTCCTGATAGACTTTGAATATATGGAGATTCAGTAGATTGTAAGACACCATCAATCATACTAATATCAGTTCCATCATATAATCGCATCACAAGTTCTGATGTACCATATGTATATGCATCATATACATTTGTATTGCTATATGGAAAGAATCGAATAGCAGCAGATATATCACGCGTCAATAGATAATTATAATAAATTGTTTGTGATTCCCTGTTGATATCGTTCCATATTTTAGATTCGGCTGTATAATCCGTTGTAAATTGCCATATACCTGTTCCTGTAGAAGATGCTCCATTCACTTTCTTAACTAATGAAGTAAAATATGATGTAATAGATATACCACGATCGTCATCGGGATCACGTTCAACATATGTTCCATTATCAATGAAATAATTAATTATATTTACAATAGGTATATAAGAAAGGTCTATTGAACTGGCTGTTTGTAATGTTTCAAATACATATGATGTATTAGTTCCACTTATTTCAGGACGATTTTGTACTGGATCAATACCCCAACGTAATTCTGCATCATTTATACTGTATGATGATAATTCAGGATGTCCACCACTCAATGTAATTGCTGTTTTAGTCTCAAATAAGGATGGTCCATTATTTGGTTGTGTTATATCAAGAGGATAGCCATCCCATGAATAGAATTTCATATATATGTTACCATAGAAGTATGACCCAGACCCTTCAAATAGTAAATATGTATTATTTTGAGTACTATCTGCTAGATTTTCATCGCAACGGAAATGGAATGCATTATTAATAGATAGATCAGATAGATCTGGCTGAGTCTTATCTCTTAATGGTATTGATATAATATTATCATTTTTAACATATGAAATTTTAATGGATGTTGAATCAAGTGATGGATCTGCTCCACATACATCAATACCATAACATGCTAAACCAATATATTGTCCATCCAAAATATCAATATCCGAAATATTAAGATACGATATTAAATCTTTACACTTAATTTGTAATTGACCACCTTCGGCAATATTTACTGATGTTAGCTCAAGAGATTGTTCATTAAGATCAGGCAATTTTAAAGAGATTGTAGGGCGTGTATTTATGAAATCAACAGGTTGATTTAGATTATATTGCTGTTCACTAAATGGTGGTTGATTATATGATGAATCTAATATAGCTTTATCTGCATCATTAAAAAATTGTTGAACATTATATATATCTCCAGATGCACCAAGTGTTCCATCCCAAATACGGAAATGCAATGTTCTGTCTCTTGTACCCACTGGTTTTATACCAACTTGACTTCTAAAACGCAATGCCGCATCTGGACCAAGTAAGAGGGCTCCTGATAGCGTATATATATTAGATAAATCTGTCCAAGAATCACCTGTTGTCATTTTGTATTGCCATTCTCCATATGATACATTAACATTATATACAGCTATTCCTAAACTGGATGTTCCACTGACATCAACATCAGAAATTGTTGTAAATTTACCAAACATTTCTTGTACAGTTATACCAGATGGATCAGTATTTGATGAAGAAATTGTAGTCATTGTAACTGCTCCTCCAGTTAAATTACCAATAGGTATATCATTAGTTGGTATTACATTAATACGTATTGTTATATAGTTTTGACTATAATTATCTGCTGGATCATCGAAGCGAATTGAATCAGTAATATAACCAGATGAAATTACGGTTGTTATATTACCTTGATCCCATAAACGGAATGTGAAATATGGGCTATTATTTTCATTATTCTTATTATTGGCATTAGGAACAATAGTATTATTAAATCGTATTCTATCATTTGGACGTAAATGAAAGAAATTCCCAGATAATGTAGGTATTGATGCAACGGAGTCGCTGCCTCTATAAAATTCCCATGTACCAATATTATTCGATGATATATCTGTAATAACCATACCCATTTGTGTATATGCATTCTCACCGAAATCATCATCTGATATAGATATTTCATCACTATAACTCAATATTGTTGCATATATACTAGATATATCATATATAAGGATAGTATGATCAGGTTGATCTTCATATTGGTCTGTTAATTTTAATGGATATAGAGGAGCAACTAATGTAGGGCGACTATTAACAGTTACATTATAATATGCAGTAAATAATTCTTCCGAGAATGGTGTTCCAGGTCCAACACGTTCCTCCCCAGAATTATAGGAAGTATCAAACACTTGTCTATGAGCACCAACTTTGCGATTCCACAAACGGAATTTGAATTTCGCGGTGAAATTATTTTCAAGAATAGGAGGATCAATTGGTACAAATTGTATTTCTATTGGGTTTATATCTGATGTACCTGGAGGAGATGGATCTCTCCCAATAAGTAAATATTTTGTTGGACTATTCAATACAGTTATTTGTGAAATATCTGCAAATCCTGATTGTTTAATAATCCATGTACCACATATATCTGGATCACCTTCTGCATTATATTTTGGTGGTTCATAATAAAGTGCAATACCATATCGATCACGTTGTCCAGATAAATCTGGAAAAGCTGCATTAAATAGATTAACAAATGAAAATGTAGGTGAACTATTACCTGATTCAGTAAAGTATGATTTCTGTATATTATATCCTATATCTCCTAAATTTACAGATATATCACTATAATATTGTCCTCTAGGAAGTAAATCTGCCTGATATGATATATCAAATGTATTTCTTATTTTATATTGACCAGAAAAATCAAATATAATAGATGGTTGTGAATATGAGAGAATACTTTTTGTATTAATTGTAATATTACGAATAAAATATTCATTCAACACATTGTAATTAATAATGGAAGAAGACGATGATAATATATTATTATTACTAATGAATCTATCTCCACTAATATTATATTTTATAAGTGCCATTGATGTTATATAAAATCCACTTATATTTGACGTTATGTTTAATGAACAATCTGTTGTAACTGTTCCAATTATATTATTTCTAAAATATAATTTGGGGTCATATGTAGTTGGAAATGTACTATTTACTATAAATAATGTAGATAATACATCCGTATTAAGAGGATATTGATAATTATCAGTAGGTATTTGTGTTTCATTGAATAAGAATGGTTGTATATGAGCACGAATACGTGCTATTGCATTAGGTGTTATGGAAGAATACTTATTAAAATTTGTATAACTATTTGACCAATATAACTCATCTAATAATTTATCACCAGTTTGTGCAGTAATATCTGTTGTACCTGTATATGGTCTGAAATTAATGTATGGTTGTAATATACTGAAATATGATGTTGCATTTAAATTTCCATAGAAACGTATCAATGATTCGCTGCGTATAAGGAGTCCACGGTCACCTGTTGCAGATATATCTATCCATGAAACATCTACTGCGGATTTTGAATATTGCCATTTACCGAGATTATTACCATTATATGATACTATAGATTCACTTGTAAATGTGGTGTCACCTACATTATTATATATTTCTGTAGAAGAACCGTCAAGTACTATACCACCAAATGAAATGTTTGTCGTTAATAATTGAGACACTGAAAATGATGGGGGATTATATATTGTATTACTAATATTTTCAAATAGATTCAATACAGTTGTAGGTAGTTCTCCATATATAATATTTCCAGATATAGATATTGATGGTGTGGAGCTATTTACAATAAATGTGTTTTTCTGCCGAGATAATGCACTTTTCCCTTGTCCTGGAGAAGTTAGACCAGATATATTTGCAATATTAGAATCAAATAATCTGAAGCCAATTGTTGCAACTTCATTTGTTGATATACCAGTGTAATTAAATTCTACACTATCATTCATATAACAAAAACGATTCACATCATTGGGATCGGTACGTATAATAGAGGTACCAGATGTTGCTGATTCACCGACACGTCTTATTACAGTAAAGCTGGCCGATGCAGAAATATCTTCAATATATATACCACATATATCTGTAAGACCATTAGAATCTGTTCTATTTGGAAAGAATCTATTAAGAAGTCCAGATATATTATATATTTGATCGCCACTAATAGCTCCAGTAGTTATCTCGGTAGAATTATATATTGTTCGTAGGCGTTGTGTTGATATATCTGTCAAGGAAAACTGTGGAGGTGCTTGTATACGTACATATCCTGTAAGTTCGGTGGATTCACCGCCATAATCGTCGACAAATTTAAATTTCAAATATGGATATGAAGATGTATTATTTGTTGTTGTATATTGTATGGTACCATTATATTCTGTTGAAATAGAAATAACTGTTGATATATCTATTCTATTTGCACTATTATTTACAAATGCACTATCAATATTTCCACCAGGTATATAAGTATATAAAATTGGTCCAAATGAAATATCTGTTATAGTAATTTTCAAAGTATCCTTATTCTTATCTTCTCCACCATATGCACTAAATATGTCCGCAGTTGAAATAGAAGCTAGTTTATCTGTGGGTGTACCAGATGGACATACAATAAATAATTCACGCGCAGTCGATGTTACAGTTGGAGGGATATTTACACGGGCTGATGTAGACACATTACTACCTATAGAATATGCTGCCGCTGTTCCAATACGACCATCATATATACGAAATGCGAGTAAGGGAAATGCAGTTGTATCATTATCAGTATAACCGCCATCAGGAACATCTAGATATATACGATCGGTTCCTTGTAAGATTGCATTAGTTCTGTATCCGCGTTGTATAGCATTTTCAAGGGATATAGTAGACAGGTCGAATATCTGCGTGCTCGATACATCATTCAGCCATGTTTCACGATTAACACGCCAGATAGCAGTAGATCCACAAATATCTGCATTTTGTTGAGTAACAATTAGATATTGTGACCCCCACGTAGATTTCGTAGCTGATAGGCCTGATGCAGACCATAATGTATTGACAGTAAATCCTTGACTGCGTGATTGTACGCCAGATGTAAAACGATAATAGGGGTCTGTTAAACTTAATGCTCGCGTAGGAGTGATATATGTTTTAATTATAACAGGAAGTAAATATTCATCCTGTGAGAATAAAGCCTCTACATCATATTGTCTAGTTAATGTATATGGTGTCAAATCATATTGATTCCATAATTGGAATTTGAATGAATATTCTGAATTATTACGGTTTCCATTAAATCGCAGTGTAGCTGATGAGTCAAGTAATAAACCACATGCGGTTGTATTAAATGGATCAGCAATATATGAGACATCAATGAATATAAATGGTTGGTCTGTGGTTGCATATTGAAGTCCAGAAATGGATGATGTGGGTGATATAGTATCACATCGAATCATAATACCAAAATTCGACACATTTAGTGCATTACTACTTAATTTATATTTTGCATACGGATTAATATATGTTGTATTACTTAAATATCTCAAACAAAACTCTTGAACTGTCATAGTAATGTTAGAACCATCTTGCAATGATGCAAAATGATATGAATCCGTTGTGGAATTCGAGATATCTGCTATTTTTGTGGCAGCAGGTGTACCATCAATAAATGATTGTTTAATCATGATTTCATTTTGTGAAAATATGGGATCATTGCCGCCATTAGGAATTCCATATCGGAATTTAATATGTGTAGATTTATTTGTTATATCGCCACTCAGTGTAGCATAGAATGAATTTGTAGCAGAATATAGATATCGCTCGTCGCCACTAACTATTTGTTTTTTATTTACTGCATTCTCGCCACTAATATAATAATACCATGTAGCATTCGTTGAATCTATACTAGTTACTTGAATAACTCCACTAGCATCATTAATGTTAATAGACGGTGATCCTAGAGGAAATTTAAGGCTAGATAGACTACCAAATGATGAACCAATATCAGTCAACCATTTAATAACTGTATTTGCAGATGAATCTGTCCCTAATGTATCATCTAACCGATGAATAATTATATTTTCCATGTTATTAATATATCGGGTTTTCTTAATAATAATTATACATATGGATATAGTTATTATTAATAGTATATTATATTAGATTATATTTACAATAGTACTGTCGGATATATAGGTATATTATATGTTGAAGTTGTTTTGCTAAAAATGCTGTTGAATTCGCGGTTATCTGTATCTTTCCTCTTGTTTGTATTGATGTCATCTTTGAAATATTTATTAAATTCAATATACTGTTCACTTAATCGATCAGAATATTGTCCATTCCATACTTTATATGTAATTGTATATGGCTGTGGTTTTCTTGTAAGAGGATCACGTGGTGAGAATGATTTGGATGAATTCAGTGATATATCTATATATGCTGTGCCAAGCAGTACAATACCTTCTCTACTATTCACTTGTATTGGTTTCCAAATAATGGGATCGTTTGATATAGAATATTTCAAAGTGAATGGGCCTGATACACCTATAATAACTACACCTGCTGCAGTCGAACTATAACCAAATCGCCCTTTTATATCTGTTAGTAATACTGTTGGTAATGTTGATGTATTTTTATATGAATATGTTGTGGGTTCAATAATAGTTCCACTGGCTTCTAATGGTTTCTTAAATGGAAAGTTAATTGTTATTAATTGATTACCAATATTTACAATATTATTAGGTATTAATACTTGTCCAGATGTATTTGTTGGTATTGTACTGCCTGGAAGAGCTGTATTCCCTGTAAATATATATGCTGCTAGTTGTACTATTCCTGTAAGACCTTGTATATTAGTAATATTAAAAAGCCCACGAACAGATGGAGTACATACATAGCCACTTGTGTTAGTAACTTCTTGAATAAATGTTGTACTATTATATGCAAATTGGAATCGTCCATCCGTAAGAGGTTGATTAATTTGTGTAATATATAATGAATATCCTGATAATGAAGTGTATTCTGCATATCGTGTCAATGGTATATGTGCATTTTTTTGATATGTATTCAATGCATTAATTGACGGTGGTATAAAAGTATATACATATAAATCACGGTAATGTATAGGATATATTAATGATGCATTATTACCCAACTGTAGATTAAATAATTGTAGTATAGATAATTGACGTCGTGTGCTATCAACAGGAATATTATTTACTGAGAATTGCATTGTCCCATCTCCACTACAGTTAAACCGCATGCAATTCCAATCTTCATCGAATAATCCACTAATAGTAGTTCCTATAGTTACACCTGTATTAGTATAATACACGCGTGTTGGATCATCTGACACGGATACTGTATATTCTGTACCTCCGCTCAATGTTATACTGCATATATTAACTGATTCATCTTGTCTCATTGAATCAACACGGAACCAGAATATGATATCTTGTGCTCTTGTTGGGTTACCAGATATATTAATATATGTTGCAGATCCATCAATGCGTGTGAATGGTATGTCATTAACGATAGTTGCACTGCGTGCACCCGAAAGTGTTACTGATGGGATATATGTAGCTGCTGGTATTGAATATGTAGGATTATATGTATTTCCAGAAATAGAATCCAAATGGAATGCCGCCTGGAATCCAGTTGTATTTGCCGAGAAATCTGTTACAGTTTCTACTAACTTCTGTGGACTATGTTTGAAAAAATTAAATGGAATTCCTCTATTAAATTCTTCATTAATTGGCAAATAGTAATTAAAGATTGTTTGTGCGTTAATTGTAGTATATGTACTATTAATGCCGGCCAATGTAAGACTAGTTAGAGCAATTGCAGGAATACTATATGATGTTGTACTGTAGAATCGTGAATATATAGAATCGTTAGGATTACCCGATATATATGCATTCCATAATCGGAAGCGTATTGGAATATTTTGGGATACTGTATCAATGCTATTCGGTTTAAATCGAATACTTGTTGTTGGTGCAAGTGGTGTATTTTGACTGAAATCAATCCATGAGTCAGATTCAAATGTTTTATATTGTAGTGTACCAGATACATTGGATGTACCAGAATAATCCATGAAATATATACCAAGGGGATTTGTAATAGATTGTGCTGGAGAGATTGTGAATTTACTTAGTAGCCCAGATATAGTTGTTTCCTCTAGATCAATTCCATCAATACTATTTTGACTAATTTGTACATTTAATAGGTTTGTTACTGACGGCACTAATAATGGTGCTCCAATAGATTGGTATACATATGAATTAATAGTTCCAATTACCTGTGAAAAGGCCGAACTTGATAAATCGAGATCTCCATTATTGGATAGATCATAGAACCCACCAGATACACCTAATGTAGAATCCCATGCACGGAATTGTAGGGAATATGGCGTCGGTGAAGCATCTGTACTAGTACAATCAAGAGCAATTTGATATTCACGGGGCACAAGGAATGCATTGGATGCGGATATATTATTAGGTATTACATTCCATTCCCCTGCTGCAGATGCGCGATATTTCCATCCTCCTGATCCTGATCTACTTGGAGTATTTAGTACTTGAATGATAGCAATTCCACTAGGATCCGCATTAATATCCGTGAATGATATATCACGTAATAAATCTGATACATTTAGGGGTGCTACTATTGTGTTAGTTGATACTCCGCGATATTCATAAAATGTCTGTGATACATCATAGAAATTCACAAATATTCTTTGATCCGATACTGTACGTAATATAGCAGCTGTTTGAACCGATTGTGAAGACAGTTTATTTCTATTATCACCAGAAATACCAAGTTGATAGAAGGAATTTGCACCGAATGTTTGCACAGTTCCATCGGAGCAGTATATAATTGTATGATCTGCACCTGCTGCTGCACCAATTGCGAATTTGTTCCCACTAAGTGTGATAGCAGTGGGGATTGATACATTTCCACCAGATAAATTATTACCGAGTTTACCACCTGACCCATCACCACATGTAAACACAGTACCATCATTACATACTATTGCTGTGTGTTGACGACCGCATGCAACATATATTGGATTCTTTTGTGAAGGAAGTGTTATTTCTGTAGGGCGTATTACAATTCCTGATATATTTCCATTACCAATTTTACCATTTGATGCATCACCAAACATGAATAACCTATTTGTGGAAGAATCAACAGTAATAAATGCAGAATAATCAAAGCCCGCAGAAATTTGCGAAATTGTAGGTGTACCACTTAGAGTTACTTGTGTGAAACTGGATACATCTTGAATAGTTACTCCAGAAATACCTAATAAACCACTAAGATTATATCCTGCCGTCCATAATTGATTTGTTGATGTGCGTATTAATGTATGACGTTCACCACATGCAACTTCTACTGGAACACCTGCTGCACCAGATATTGTAACAACTTGTGGTACAGCTAATCCAGATGGTGTTATAACTCTATTACCTAAGCGTCCATTTGCTTGTTCACCAAATACTTGTAATTGATTATTTGAGTCTATAATAACAGAATGACGCGACCCAGTTGCAATATATTGTGCTGTTCTTCCACCTGAAAGTGTAACATTAATACATCCTGATACAGTTGTGGCTAGAGTGTTTCCAAGACGACCACTCAAGTTCCAACCAGTTCCTTGTACTGCATCAGACGAATCCAGGAATAATGTATATGCATCTCCTGCTGCAATCTGTTTTGCTGTGCGTCCTCCACTTAATGTAATCTGTGTAAATCCACGTGATACATCGAGAAAATTACGAACGCCGCATTGTCCTGATATATTGCGTCCTGTTGCCCATGAACGTCCAGATGCATCCAAAATCATTGTATGATTTGATTGTGGTGACATACGTGTAAATGTATTACGAATAGCAGATATATCTGATATATTTACTGTATATCTATCATATGTGATATTTGTTGGGTATGTATATGATACTGCGGAATTACTGATGTCTGGGCGTGAATTAATACGTGCACTAATAATTACATTGCTCGTGGATCTATTCTGTGCAGTTGGTGCAGATGATACATCAATAGCACGTAATGTAATAGTTGGGAAACTGCTGCCTTTTGTATATTCAGATGAAGATGCATCGAATAGAATAATACCTGTTTGTGGTATTATATTATTTATTATTGCAGTGGATAGGTCTGTTTTTGAAAGTGGTGATATTCCCCATTTGAATGTACCTCTTGAAGCAGGAACACCATCACGAAGAGAATTATTACATACATCTACAACTTCAAAAAATATTGTATCTGAATTAGGATCTGTTGCACTAATATCTGATAAGCGGAATACATTATCAACTGGTGTTGAACCAGATGGATGATTATATGATTTAACAGCATATATTTCTGCAGTTCTATTAATTACTGGACGACTATTAATAGTGATTGAATAATATGCACTAAGATCAGAGAACCGTTTTGTATCACCTTGATTAAGATTTTGGAGAGCATATGATGAACCAGCTACAAATGTAAGTCCTGCTGATATATCTGAATATAATCTAAATGTGATATTAAATTTCGGTTTTGCAGGTGTGGAAAATATAGTTGTTGATAGATCTTTAATAATTAAAGAGTCAGTTGGTCGCATAATATATCCTGAAGCTGTTGCAATATTTAATTGACGATCAGCACCTGATGCAGGCTTTATAAATATGTTCTGTGAAAGATCAATATATGTAATAAGAACACCACAGCTGTCTGTGATATCTTTCGTTGACCTATATACTGTATTAGTTACCCAGAAATCTGATGCATCTGCAATCTTAATACCAGTTGCACTCTGTGCAGATACATCGAATATAGTGATATTTCTCGAAAGATCTACTGCTCCACCGATTGGTTTAATTGCAATTGAATAACGTAAATCAATTTCTCCAGATACTGTTATTGAGGAATATGTAGACACATTATTAATATTAATTCTATTTGCTGTTACATGTCCTGTTCCCAAGCGGTATGTTAGAATTGGTGCAAGCTGTGAAGGCTCATCACTAATATTTCTATAACGAATACGCCAATTTTGCAAAAGTTCAATGGGAGGTATTATATCACTCCAATCTGTTGGTTGAGGGTTAGATGAAATACGAGTGTATTCAAACTTATTTTGTGTACTTCTATTTGATATATCTGTAACATATATACCAACAGATGATATATCAGTATATGATGTAGGTAGGAATTTTATTGATGATTGTCCACCACTAACACAGTTAAATCTCATTTCACTAACAAGTTTGCCTGTATCACTTGCATCTTCTACATCTCTATATTGAATAAATGCTTTTGCTCTATTTCCTGAGAAGTCCTGGAATTGTGGTACAAAATTAATGCGTATTTGGCCGGTCGTTGAGGGATATATATCAGCCGATACAGTAATTGCGGAATCCTGTGGCAGTTTTGTATATGATCTTATGATACGTCCTACAGTCTCATCTGGACCTCCACTAATAGTATTTGGTATTTGTGATGTTGTTGAGTAAATATTATGCAGTATGAATTTGAATGTATTGCCCTGTAAATCACGCCCGAGTTCTATTTTATTGTATGTATATTGTGTATCGAACCCACGTGCAAATAATTCTCGACCATTTTGAGAATATAGATAAAATGCAGCAGGAGTGATTCGCATAATACAGCGTTTATAAAGGGGGTATCCATTGACAGCATTCATTGGTGCTGTCGTAAAATTTATAATTGTTGGTGTTGATTGATTAGTTGTATTATTTGTACCTAATCTACCATTTCCACCTGCACCAAATGTATATACAGTGCCGTCAGTTGCAAGTGCGATAGTATGAAGTGCACCACATGTTGCTTCAACAATACTTCTTCCTCCACTAAATGCTATAGACTGTGCTGAAGATAAATCTGCTGTTCCTATACCTAATCTTCCACTTCCACCTGCACCAAATGTACATAATGCACCATCACTACATACTACCGCCGAATGTGCAGAACCTGTTGATATTGCTATTGGTATTTTTTTTGCCAAAGATCCATTAACATTAATATATTGTTGAGTAGAAGCGTTTACTGTAATTAATTTGTTTCCTAATCGACCATTATCTTGTAATCCAAATGTAAATATAGATCCATCAGAACAGAAGATTTCTGTATATGAAGTACCACATGATATTCTAATTGGTAATCTTCCACTAAGATCTTGTGTAAAAAGTTTTGGTGTATTTTGTGTTGTAATAGAACTACTTATGCCTAATTGGATTTTATCATTTCTACCGAATAAATGTATGGTTCCGTCACTACATAGTACACCTGTATGATCTAATCCACATGCTACTTGTATTGGTGTTCTTCCTCTAAGAGAACCAAGATCATTAATTTTTACAGGACCAGATATACTTATTGTATTATCATTACCTAATTTTCCATATAATCCATTACCAAATGTACAAATAGTTCCATCACTACATAATACCGCTGTATGTTGATCACCACATGCTGCTTGTATTACACGTTTTCCTGCAAGTCCTCCAGTATTAATAATTGTAGGTGTTGATATATTCGCCGCGGCTATTTGACCATTACCAAGTCTTCCATCTGTCTGCAAACCAAATGTACATAGAGTACCATCACTGCATACAACTGCTGTATATGATGTTCCACATGATACTTGTATTGGAGTGCGTCCTGAAAGACCACCAAAAGTATTAATAGTTGGTAATAATCTCTCACTAATATCATTTAAACCTAATTGTCCATTCGCATTATATCCAAACATATAAAGAAGTCCATTAGCTATAACTGCACTATGATTTGCTAATGGAGAGTATGACATAAGAGCGGATGATTTTATTGGGGGGAGTTGAAATGATGTATTTAATGGAGGTCTATTAATTATTAATGGAAATTCTGACTTATTTGATGTCAATGAATTTATTTTTGTACCTAATGCACCATTTTCATTATCTCCAAATGTACATATAGTTCCGTCATTAAATATAATAATTGTATGTAACTCTTCACATGATATTCTAACTGGTATTTTCCCAGCAAATTCTGATCCAAAACTGATTTTTTTAGGTAATAATATGTTACCTGTACTACCTAATCCAAGTTGGCCCTTATTATTATAACCAAACATACATACAGTTCCATCACTGCATATTACTCCTGTATGACGCCCACAAGAAACTTGTATTGGAATACGACCTGAAAGATCACCTTTATTACTAATATTTGTAGGTACGTTTCGATCTACACTAGAACCATCCCCCATTTGACCCTCTGCACCAGCTCCAAATGTATGTAATGATCCATCTGCACATAAAACAGCTGTATGAAAATTTCCACATGATACTTGTATTGGAATACGACCCGAAAGATCCCCAAAACGATTTATAACAATTGCTCTAGAAATATCGCCACTAGTTGTTCCATTACCAAGACGACCATTTGCTGCTCCACCAAACATACATAATGACGCATCTGCACATAGTACAGCTGTATGAGTTTGACCACAAGAAACTTGTATTGGTCGCTTTCCTGCAAGTGTACCGACAGTATTTATAACAACTGCATTTGATATATCGCCACTAGTTGCACCGTTACCAAGACGACCATTTGTTGCTAAACCAAACATACATAATGATGCATCAGCACATAACACAGCTGTATGACTGTAACCACATGCTACTTGTATCGGTGTTTTTCCTGAAAGTGCACCAAATGTATTAATACGTTTGGGAGTTGTTACATTTGTTGATATTCCATTATTACCAAGTTTACCGTTTGTTTCTTGACCAAATGTACAAATAGATCCATCACTACATATGACTGCTGTATGAAAATATCCACATGATACTTGTATTGGAATGCGGCCTGAAAGATCTCCAAAATTATTAATAGTTGGTATTGTTTTCTTATTTAAATCACCTAATCCAAGCTGTCCTGCATCATTCCGTCCAAACATATATAATGTTCCATTATCAATATATGCACTACTAGTTGCATAACACGATTGGCTAAATAAATTTGTGGTTCCTTGTGATATATTATATACTAGTTGTGATCCATTCCATGATAGATCTGGTTTCAAAGGAAGTATTGTTTGTATTGATGGTAAAGTTCCTGCAACACCTAATACATTATACATTGAATTAATACTAGACATATCTTGAGTTAATGTGATATCTGCCAGTATTTCCGCACTAGCTGTAAATACTGTTCGTGGATCAACTCGAAGAACTGTATTGCTCGTCCCTGTCATATTAACTGCAAGACCATCTGAACGCTGTACAACATCTGCTGAAACTCCTGTTAAACTTACTGGATTAATATTAATTGAAGATAAACCATAGTTCATATTACGTGTAATAGGAGTTATTTTTGAATAAAACTGTCCAGATGTATTAGTTAATGGAATTTCCGCAGGAAGACCAAAGGAATCCATAATCCTAAATGAAATATCTGTTGTAGATACATCGATGTTCCCTGCAATCGATCCACTAATGGAGAAATCAATTGTATCACTCGCCTGTAATATTTTACTACTTATATCCACGATATTATTGAATGATACATCACCTGTACTAATTGTGCCTCTATATTCTCGTCTATTGACCCCTGTTAAAACAATATTCAATGGTTCTCTATATACTCCACTTATATCCCTATAATTAACAGTAGATATATCAATGCGATACAGTACATCTTTGACAGCAAGTTGTTGAAAGCCCGTCATTGGAGCATTGACAAATATAGTGGATTGCGGAACAGTCATTAAAGATATATCATTAACACGGACGGAGAAACCGAGAGAATTAACTGTGTAAAATGAGTATGATCTATTGTTTGTATCTGTTGGTGGTTCTGGTGTTGTAATATTATCTCCTAAATTAGTCGGTGTAATAATACTAGATACTATATCTTTCTCAAATATTTTGAATCGAATATATGGTGATCCAAAACTAGATGAAGATGTACTTGTAAAACGTATATATTTATAAGAAGGAGGAGAAGCATCGAGTTGGTTAATAATAAAGTAGTTTGTATTGTTATTTATAGTATTCCATGAAAATGTGTTAGTTGCACCAGCAGTATTAGTACCGTATTCAAATGTTCCTTGACCTGCTCCACATATATCCGTTACATAAATCCAATATTTGGATAAACTATCGTTTGCAGCGTCATAACGACCTGCAGTATTTAGAATATTTTGTGAAATACAATATTGAACTATTCTATCTAATCGAACATAATTCTGTCCATCAGGTATACCAACATATGGACTATAACCAACTGAATGATAGCTATTAATAAATTGTGTACCTGCGGATATATCTAATTGTGTCGCAGGAATTATTTTAAATATTGCTTTTTTGACTACATCAGAATATGATATTTTTCGGAATGAGTTTGACACATCATATTGTTGCCATATATCACTCGAATCAGACACATCATATGCATCAAATGCTTCTGTCCATAATCTGAACTTAATTGATGGAGTTAATGCAATATCAATAGTTGCCTGATTTTGTTTATATGTAATCTGTGCACCTGGTCTCAGTCTTGTGAATTTGGTTAGGGGTTTTGCATTTTCTAGTGTATTTTCTACAGGACTATTTGCTGGTGCACCACCATCAAAATAGTGAAATGTACCGCCTTCAGTATTACTAATATCTATAATATAAATACCCATATTATCCAAAAAAGTTTGTGGTATTGTTGATGGACTACTTGCAGATATATCACCACTTATTGATGTTAAAATACGGTTTATTGCAAATGACTGTGATGCAGCAACTTGAATATTAAAATCACTTGTGAATGCAGATAATGATATATCTCTTTCTGCCAAATTTGGTTTATATGTAACACGTGTTCTGAAAACACCTTCTACCGCTGAGTATGGACTATCCTGTGTACCTGGAAGAATGATACCTGCGCGTAGATCATTAGAACGAACACTGTATACTCCATCACTTAAATTAATAGTCTGGAATTTTGTACCGCGTGTTTGGTCCCATGCACGAAATTTAAATGATATACTGCTACCGCCAACATTAACAATTGTATTTGCACTAGGATCAATATCTATATAACCACCTGATGTATCTGCAGGAAGTAATATACCTGAATTGTCTGCTAATATAATATTCTTGTCTTTATTCGAAGCAGTTTCATATGATTCTGAATATATTATATTTCCACGAGAGGTCGTTGTTCTTCCATAACTAACATCATATATTATAATACCAGGAGGGTCATTATTTGAGTCATTATACTGTAATGATGATAATAACTGATGTATAGATATTTTTCGTCCACTTAATGTACTAATTGGATAACTGTTAAGATAATATGGCTGTGTTATAGGATATTCTACTACAATCTGAGAAATATCTGTTGCAACGGACCGAATTTGCAGGGGGAATATGTGGATATTACCTTTTCCTGAAGCTTTTTGGTTATCAAATGCAACTAAGAATCTACTGCGTAATTGATCATAATATACTTGTCGTATAAATATACCTTCAGATTGTTTGATCTCAAAAGAAAATATTTGATTATATCCATATATAGTATTATTCAACACTTGTAATTCATAACCGCATAAGAAATCTTTTCTTGATGTAGCAACAGATGAACTGGATACCTGTGAATAAATCCATCCTGTATTTTTATCAATCTGTATGAAGCATCCTAAATTAAACATGTTGGATTCTATAATTTCTAGTTGAACATCTGTTGATTCTGTTGGAGAATATACTAATATACGTCCACATTGTCCAGATCCATCATTATATGATGGATCTGCTACAGCAAGGACAGTTCCTGTACGATTTATTTCCCATTGTCTATTATTACAAATGTCTACCCACCTAGCAATATTAGATATGTCAATAGTTTGAACATGTATAGGAGCAGATGATATATCTGCAAGACCACTAATATTTGAATAGGATATATTATATAATCTTATTTGTCGTTGATCAACAGAATTTGTTGTTGTATTTCTTCGTTCAATATATGTTCGTGCAACTCCATTTGATATATCTGCAATCAAAATATTTGCGAAAGATACAGTCACCCCTCCTGTGTCTGTAATATATGTTGTATTTAATGTATGATTATTTCTCCATGGATTATTTGCACTACTGTCTGATTCATTTATACGTTTGAAAAAAAATGCAACTGGTGGTCCTGCTGTTTTAACTGTACCTAGTAGCAATCCACTTGTATCTGTTGCAATATATCCAAGAGATGTCAATGTTCCACTTACTGAATATGATCCAGTAAATTGTGTTGAATTAATTGTCTGAATATTTGTTGTAGATGCTAATGTTCCATTTAATGAAATATCATATGATACTATGGAGATTGATCCAGATATTGTAATAAGTTTTCTATTTGTTAAACACGCATTTATTGTATTTGATATACCTGCTGTTGGACCTTGAACTCTATAAATGACGTTGCTAGAATCAGAAATACAATTTAAATTTACTGTTCTATTTGCTGCTATACCAACAGCAGATCGAGAACTATAATAATATCTTCCATCAGGAGAAAATAATATTTGTGCAGGAGTTGCAACAACATTATATGTACCTATATCTGTCCCAGTTCTATTTTGAACAGTATGTGGATCGGACCAATATGTATTAAATGACATCCTCTATCTAGTATTATATGTTGTTTATCGAATGTTTCATATATACACAATAATATATTCAATAAAAAATATATTATTTGGTATTTTGTTATTAATTATTCATAATTAATTAAGGGGTATTTACTTCTTAGCAGCAACAGTGACTTTCTTTTTGATCATGGGTTTCTTGGGAACAGGTGCGGGCTCCATTTCTTCATCATCTTCATCTACGACTGATTCAGGAGCAGAAGCAGGAGCAGACTTTTTTACAGGAGGAGGCTCTGCAAAAGCTTCATCATCATCTACTGTATTATCTTCAACGGGAGTAGGCGCCGAGAGCTTTGAAGGCATCATAGCAGCTACAACACTTGGAGCAGGGACTGCAGCATCGGAAAGCTCCAAACCTTCATCCTCGGCGAATCCAAATGAAGGGAGTTCCTGAGGCTTGGAATTAATCATTACTTGTACTGCACGCCATGTAAGACCAAACTTACCACCAGCGAACCATACACCTGCACATTGAATAATGCAAGTCACCGTGGAATTACGGGGAAGGAGTTCTTTGATATCGAAATCCTTGTATTCATTACGTGCCTCATCATAGAACTTTGCATCAAATGCACCGTCACGTTGAGAGAGCTTGAGTTTCATGGTAGGAGGATACTTATCATCTTTCGCCTTCTTAACAACGGGAGTGTAGAGTTCTTCGAGAACTTCACGGCTCTTCTTCTTGCCGAACCATTCCTCTGATTTACTAACAGCGGTTTCCATCATAAGATTATCGAGCTCCATCATAGCATCATAGAATGTCTTGACAGCTGAATTAGTATCTTTTTCACGGAAACTGAGATCAAGACTATATACAGGTGCATTCTGGGGTTTTGTCTTATCTTCGAATGCACTTACACCGAAAGGAAGAGCGAACTTGGGAGGAGTTTGCATGAGAAGTTTACCACCATTATAGTTCACATATGCTTGTTTTGCGCCAGATTTGAGTACAGCCGGCTTGCTGAAAGAGATGCTGTTGACGCTGAAGTTTTTAGAAAGAATAACGGACATTTTAGCGGCGGTTGTGTTAAATTAATAGAGCGAGTAGAACTTAGGTATCGGAATTCTTTAGACTCTGGGAGCTTGTATGATAGACTGCTAGGGAGACAGGGAAATCAAATTTTTTGTCCCCATAGTCAATTTTTGATGCTTAATGAGGGTATATTGTGTGCTGTGATGCGGTATAAACATATACATTATACATGCTATATGTATGAGAATAAATTTGAAAATATTGTAGATGCTATATTATGTATAATAAACTAATCAACGGAAAATGGATCCTATTGTAGCATGCTTGGAGCTAACAAACCAGTGTAAATATGGTATGTCGTCACATGGAGTACCTGCCTATCTTGCTGTTCCATATCAAGCCAAAGATGCTGCGGCAAAGTTCTATGCGGTTGGTTATAAGGGACCAGTTGATGGTAAAAATATATTATGTATTATATGTCCTATTGTTGCCACCGCAGCTACGCAGCAACAGCAAAAGATTCCACGAGCTGATTTAGTACGTGTTATAGGGACGGCAGGAGATTATGAAGTAGAGACCGAGGCATTATTGCTGCATTACGCAGGTGTTCCTCCAAATGCAGCAGTTCGCAAGCAGTTACAGGAGGAAGTTGCAGCAGTTTGTCAGCGCAAATTAGAAGGTACAAGACAGCAGCTAACAGGATATACATTCCATATTGATCCTCCAGGATGTCGTGATGTTGATGATGTGATTACTATTGAGCCATCAGACAAAGAAGGAAATTATAGAGTATGGATAACGATTAGTGATGTTGCAGAGTATATACATGGAGGGTCATTACTTAACACAATGGCAGCGAAACAGGGGCAGACATTCTATGACAATGAAGGATCAGTACAACGTCCCATGTTTCCAAAGGAGTTATCAGAAGGCGTGCTGTCTTTAAGTCATGGGGGCTTAAAGGACCACGGGTATGGAGTATCCCTTGAATGTATATGGTCTCCTCTAACATCTTTATTTAATATAATAGGGTTTAAAGAGACTATCTTGCACGTTAATGGAACATATACATATGATAATTTCATTACCACAGCTCCTGCAGAATTTGTTCATGTTTTAAAAGATGTATGCTGTCATTTGAATGGATCTCCAACAGAAGATACACATCGCTGGATTGAATTGCTAATGATACTGTATAATCGTAAAGCTGCAAAGCAGCTGCTGACTGCTGGCAGTGGGTTGCTGCGCTGTCAACCTGCCTGGCTGTCAACTGGTACACTTCCTGTGCAGCTAGAATATCTGGAAGCAACTGCAGCAGAATATATGCTTGCTTCTACTGAGGGTTCCACATATCATTATGGTCTCAATGAAACTGTATACTGTCATGCATCAAGCCCTATAAGAAGATATGCAGATTTAGTAAATCAACGTGTATTGAAGGCGATTGTTAAACAGTCTTCTGTAACAGCAGAAACAGCAGATCCTATACAGTTAAACAGACAGTGTAAAGCAGCTAAAAAATACAGTAGAGATCTGCAGTTCTTACAGGCAGTATTACAGGCATGTGTTAACAGCAAACAACTTACAGGAACAATTATACATATTGATGCGGATACAGGAGTTATTAGAATATATATTGATGATTGGAAGCAGATTATAAAGATTAGAGCTCTACAAAAAGATGGACGATTATATTCTATGGATCAGACAATAGAATATAATCTGGAAATAGGAACCAGCGTGCAGCTAGAATATATTATTCAACCAAATAAACGCCGTTGGAAAGATGCGATCATATTTAGAATCATGTAGTAACTATGTATAACCTGATACAGCTAATATAAATACTCTTGAAGTAGCAGTACTATTTCGAATAGTTATTGATTGAATTGTTTTTGTTGGGTCAGTCGGCATTATATATGCATATAGACGTAGTATATCTGCAGCCAATGAAGTATTTACTTTAATTGGATTTTCTCTTGTAGCTCTTCTGAATACAGGAGTAGCTATATTATACATATTTTGTCCTACAGTTGGAACACTTGACCATGTATATATAGGTATTCTTGTTGAAAATACATCTGAAGTGTCGCCATTATAATTCACAATTGCACTAATATCAGATGCAACAGATGCAAGACCTAATATCGATATTGCTACATAACTATTTGCTGAATTAAATGTTAATGATCTTGTATCATTTCCACTTAACATCATTGCATTATTTCCTCCAGTAAGATTTGATAAATCCCAACGACCTGATATATTTGCTGTATTATATGATATCTGTCCATTTGTAGGTAATCCACCAGATGCTGTAACCATATGTAATATATAATTTCCAGCACCAGTAGCATTTCCTAAAATACCAGTATTAGTATTTCCACTACCATCTGTTGCATTTGTAATAATATCAGCATTAAATCCTGTTACTGATATAGGTTGTAAATTACCTGCAGATAATGTAACATTTACAAATGAACTGTCTGTTCTATAGCCAGTTTTATAATTAGCTATAATTCGTGTATCATATGTTCTACCACCAAGAATATTATTAATATCACCAGATAATGTTGTATTATATGTTATTTGTGAAAATGGTCCATTAATTATAACATTTGATATGGATACTGGCTGTGCACCTGATATATTTATTGTAAATGAACTAATATCTTCTGGAGGAGCTCCAGATAATGTCCATCCCACAGTAACAGATTTATATGTTCTATTGGCAAATGTTAGACCTGATATTG
>JACCDY011359872.1_pt1 | contig 42266 bp, 36 predicted proteins | sample 7446391 | NCBI WGS metagenome assembly JACCDY01 (sample SAMN15323451, study PRJNA562643) | freshwater metagenome | isolation source: river surface water | place: USA:Blue River Watershed | collected 2017-08-18
ACAACAAAAACCGCCGGAATATTATTAGAAACCATTCAAGGCGGGGCTGGTTTCATCCAGCCTGAAAATGATTATCTTAAAAAAGTACGAGAACGTTGCAACGAAGTAGGTGCCATCATGATATTGGACGAAATCCAACCTGGTTTTGGACGTACTGGAAAACTTTTTGGCTTCCAAAATTACGATGTTGTTCCTGATATTGTAGTGATGGGAAAAGGTATGGGTGGCGGAATGCCTGTGGGTGCCTTTACCGCTTCGTCAGCCATGATGGACTTGTTAAGTCATAATCCAAAATTAGGACATATTACAACCTTTGGTGGACATCCAGTTATTGCTGCTGCGTCTTTGGCAACCTTAAAAGAAATTACAGAAACTACATTGATGGAGGAGGCTATAGCCAAAGAAAAACTCTTTAGATCGCTTTTAGTACATCCTTTAATTGAAGAAGTGAGAGGAAAAGGATTAATGTTGGCTGCGATGACCAAAACCCCAGAAATTACCAATGAAGTGATCTTGAAATGTCAAGACAAAGGCCTGATCTTGTTTTGGTTACTTTTTGAAGGATGCGCTATTCGAATCACGCCACCATTAACAATTTCTGAAGAAGAAATTCGAGAAGGATGTGCCATTATTCTCCAAGTCATGGATGAAATAATTCAAAAACAATAGCCCGTTATCGTATTGCTTTTTGTTAATTAAATTGTTCACAACAATTATTATTTTTTCTGCTATCACGATTCTATTTTCCTAATTTTATTTAGGTCAAAATCATAAACAAAACAGCATGCAATTAAGCAACGAAGAAGAAGAGTACAACTTATCTCTTTCCAAATTTGAGTCGATGTTAAAGACCAATAAAGTCTTGTTTTTTGACTCTGAAGAATTCGAAGAAATCATCCTTCACTATATCGATTCTGGAAAAACTTCTTTGGCCAAAAAAGCATTAAAATTAGCCTTAGAACAACACCCTAAATCAACAGGTTTAAAACTAGTTCAAGTCGAAATGCTTGTCTATGAAGACCAATTGGATTTGGCTGATAAAATGCTAAACGAGTTGTATGCCATTGAGCCAAACAATGAAGAAATTTACATTCAGAAGGCCAATATTTGCTCCAAAAGAGACCAACATGAAAAAGCGGTTGAACTTCTTAAAATTGCCCTAAAATATACTGATGATTATGCTGATGTCTATAACTTAATTGGGATGGAATATCTTTTTATGGACAATTTAGAAATGGCAAAAGACAGCTTCATTAAATGTTTGGAAGAAGATCTAGAGGATCAATCTGCCTTATACAATGTTGTTTACTGTTTTGAGTTTTTGGACCAAAACAAAGAAGCGATTACTTATTTGAATCAATACATCGAGAAAAACCCGTACAGCGAAATCGCTTGGCACCAAATAGGTCGCTTACATTATGGTTTAAAAGAATACGAAGAGGCCATTCGTGCATTCAACTATGCTACATTAATTGATGATGAATTCATGGGGGCTTTTATGGAAAAAGCCAAAGCCTTGGAACGATTAAAACAGTATGCCGAAGCTATTGAAAGTTACGAAAGAACTATTGAATTAGACGATGCTACTTCCTATGCTTTACTGCGTATTGGCAAATGCCACGAACGTCTAGGCAATACCGCTTTAGCAATTAAATACTATAATCAAACTGTACACGAAGATCCGTTATTAGATAAAGGTTGGATCGCGATTACCGACTTTTACGTTCGTGAAAACAACTACCAAAAAGCACTGTTTTATGTCAATAAAGCGCTAGCAATAGACAACCAAAATCAATTGTATTGGAAGCGTTATGCGACAATCAACAAACAAATGAATTTCTTTGAAGAAGCTGAATTTGGGTACCGTAAAGCGGTTGAATTTGGCGACTACCAATTAGACACTTGGTTATTTTGGGTCGATATTTTACAATTTTTAGGAGAATTTGATAGTGCCATTCAAACCTTGTTACAAGCTACAGAATATTTTCCTGAAGAAAACGAAATCGAATACCGTTTAGCAGGATTGTATTTTATGATTCAAGATAAAACCAAAGCAAAATTCCATTTGAGCAATGGCTTGCGTTTGAACTTTGACAATTACATTTTAATTGAAGATCTATTTCCTATGATTTGGGAAGAAAATACGGTTCAAAACTACATTGCGAAACACAAAAAATAAGCATGACAACTATTAAAAAGCGCTTCGGTTTACTGGGACGCAATATCAATTATTCGTTTTCTAGAGGCTATTTTACAGAGAAATTTGAAAAAGAAAATCTAGAAGGATATACCTACGAGAATTTTGACATTCCCAGTATTGCCTCTTTTTTAGACCTACTAAAAAACAATGACCACCTCAGCGGGATGAATGTCACCATACCTTACAAAGAAGAGGTGTTGCCTTTTTTAGATAAATTATCAAAAAAAGCGCAAAAAATTGGCGCAGTGAACACGATCAAATTTACCAAAAAAGGCAAATTGAAAGGGTACAATACCGATTATTATGGCTTCCAAAAATCCTTAGAACCCTTATTAGAATCACATCATAAAAAAGCCTTAATTCTTGGAACGGGTGGTGCTTCAAAAGGCGTGGCTTTTGCGTTAGAAGAATTGGGAATTGAATATCAATTCGTTTCAAGACAAGCCAGTAAAACTACTTTAGGTTACAATCAAATCACCGATCTAATTTTTGAAGAATACCAAATTATAATCAACTCTACTCCTGTTGGTACAAGCCCTAATACAGAAGCATATCCTGAAATTCCGTACGAGTTTTTTACCAAAAAACACATCGCATACGACCTGATTTACAATCCTGCCGAAACCCGATTTTTAAAAAAAGCGCACAACCAAGGTGCTAAAATTAAAAACGGTTTGGACATGCTCATTTTTCAAGCCGAAAAAGCGTGGACCATTTGGAATAAATAATTTAGAATTCTTCAGCAATACCGTTTAAACATTTTTCTAAATCCATAAGACCTCTATTGTCTTTTTCTAGATTGTAACCATTCAAAACAAACTCGATAATACCCCTTTTTTTTTAACGTAAAACGATGATAAATAAGGGATTTATTTTGCTATTCAATTGGGGTTTACTATCTTTCGCTTGAATAATTAGCAACCTTAAACATTGAAAAAATGTTAGAAGAAAAGAATGATAACCTGCAACATGCAGACGGAAACACAACAGATTCAGTGGAATCAACACCAACAACTTCACCGAATGAAGTTGAAGCAACTGCAGCAGAGTCTGTAGAAATAACTACCGAAGTCGATGATAATCAAACCATTATCGAAGCTATCGCCGACAGCAATGCAGAAGAAAGCGAGGACGAAAGTGTAAAAGAGCGTCACGATATTCCGATGCAAGACTATGATACTTTATCGATGGAATCTCTAGTAGAAGAATTAAATACTTTGGTATCCAACGAAAAAGTAGCATCGATAAAAGAACATGTAGAAGAGATCAAAAAAGCCTTTTTAGCCAAATACAATCACCTGATTGAGGAGAAAAAAGAAGAATTTCTTGCGGAAAATCAAGATCCAAATGAAGAATTCCAATACCATTTCCCTTTAAAATCAAAATTTGACAGCATTTATTCTGTTTATAGAAACCAGAAAAACGAACACTTCAAAAGCTTACAAACGAGTCTGAAAAACAATTTAGAAAATCGATTGGCTATTGTAGAAGAGTTAAAAGAATTAATCAATCCGCAAGCTAACATTAAAGATATCTTAAAACATTTTAATGAGTTAAGAGAACGTTGGAAAAATGCAGGCCCAATACCAAAAGACAAATACAACCACGTTTGGAATAATTACCATTTTCATGTTGAAAATTTTTACGATTATTTGCACTTAGACCGTGAAGCTAGAGATATCGATTTCAAACACAATCTAGAGCAAAAACAAAAAATTATTGCTCGTGTCGAAGCATTAGTTCAAGAAGAAGATATAAACAAAGCGTTTCGTGAATTACAAGATTTACACCGCATTTGGAAAGAAGAGATCGGACCGGTTTCAAGAGAACACCGCGAGGAAATTTGGAACAAATTCAGTGATTTAACCAAACAAATGCACGACAAACGTGAATTGTTATTTGAAAAACTTAGGGGTGCCGAAGTTGATAACTTGGCTAAAAAACAAGAAATTATTGCTCAAATTGAAGTATTAGCAACTGAAAAAGTAAACGCTCATACGCAATGGTTAATTCAAATAGAAAAAGTAGAAACTTTAAGAGCCGCGTTTTTTGCAGCAGGTAAAGTTCCAGCTGATGTTAATGAAGCTACTTGGAGCGCTTTTAAAACAGCCGTTCGTAATTTCAATTCGTTTAAGAATTCGTTTTACAAAGACATTAAAAAAGATCAGAACGACAATCTAAGTAAAAAGCAAGCTTTGGTGGCTAAAGCCAAAGAATTACAAGCTAGTACTGATTTTGCTACCTCTACTCCAATTATGAAGCAAATTCAAGAGGAATGGAAAAAAATTGGCCACGTGCCTAGAAAATATTCTGATAGTATTTGGAAAGAATTCAAAGAAGCTTGTAATCATTATTTTAGCCAATTAAAAGAGCAAAAAAACGAGGAGAACAGTGAAGAAGTTGCTGCTTTCGAAAACAAGAAAGCCTATTTAGAAACTTTACGAGCGTTCCAATTAACAGGAGACCATAAAACCGATTTAGACGGTATTAAATTACATATCCAAAACTGGAAAGCGTTTGGTAAAGTTCCGTTTGCTAGACGCCATATTGAAGGTAAGTTCAACAAAATATTAGATGCCCTTTTCGAAAAATTAAGCTTAAGCAAAAAAGATTCCGATATGATGCGTTTTACTAATCGTATGGATCAATTGTCTGAAAGCAATGATTCGAGAAAATTAGAGAGCGAAAAAATCTTTTTAATTCGTAAAATAGAAGAAGTTCAAAACGAAATTTTCCAATTAGAAAATAACATTCAGTTTTTCACCAATACTAAAAATGCCAAAAAAGAAAATTCAATTGTGTTAGAAGTTCGAAAAAACATCGCCATACACAAAGAAAGTTTAGAAGTTTGGAAAGAAAAATTAAAGCAATTGCGTAATCTAAAGCAAGAATAGTTTAAAATACTCCCTACAAAACCTCAATCCGAAAGATTGAGGTTTTTTTATGCACTAAATTGAAGGGATGATAAATATCATTTTAATTGGTGAAAAGCAGACTTACTTTTGATCATTCAAATGATTTTGCTATGACTCATTCGCTAATCCAAAAATACAATGTTCCAGGGCCAAGATATACTAGTTATCCAACGGTACCCTACTGGAATGAACTTGATTTTTCCTATGAAATTTGGTTAGCAACTCTTAAAAAGTCTTTTGTAGAAAGCAATACTTCTGAAGGAATAAGTTTGTACATCCATTTGCCCTTTTGCGAAAGCATGTGTACTTTTTGTGGTTGCAATAAACGAATTACTAAAAATCATGAAGTAGAACATCCTTACATTCAAGCAGTACTCAAAGAATGGGATTTGTACTGCACTTTATTGGGAGAAAAACCTAAAATTAAAGAAATTCATTTGGGTGGTGGAACTCCTACATTCTTCTCTTCTGAAAATTTAGAAGCACTAATCAGCGGAATTTTTGCCAAAGCCGATAAAGCCCCAGTACATGAATTTAGTTTTGAAGGACACCCCAATAATACCACTCGCGAGCAGTTGCAAAAACTATATGATTTGGGATTTAGACGCGTGAGTTTTGGCGTTCAAGATTATTCAGAAAAAGTTCAAAAGGCCATTCATCGCATTCAACCTTTTATCAATGTGGCCAAAGTCACTTTATGGGCTAGAGAGATAGGATATACCTCTATCGGACACGATATTATTTTTGGTTTGCCATTCCAAGAAAAAGAAGATGTGATTGATACTATTGAGAAAACCAAATCATTACAACCCGATCGATTGGCTTTTTATAGTTACGCCCACGTGCCTTGGATTAAAGGGAATGGACAGCGCGGATTTAATGACGAGGATATTCCTAAGGATGAAGCAAAACGAGAATTATACGAAACAGGAAAACAATTATTATACAAAAATGACTATCACGAAATTGGGATGGATCACTTTGCCTTAACAACAGATAGTTTATTTGAATCTTTTGAAATAGGCAAATTGCACCGCAATTTTATGGGTTATAGTTCTTCAAAAACACAATTAATGATCGGTTTGGGTGTTTCGTCTATTAGTGACAGCTGGTACAGTTTTGCTCAAAATGTAAAATCGATTGAAGAGTATTACCACCTTTTAGACACGAATACTATTCCTGTTTTTAGAGGTCATCTTTTGACAGAGGAAGATTTAATTATTCGCAGCCATATTTTGAATTTAATGTGCCAATTTGAAACTTCATGGGCTGAACCAAAATACTACTTCAAAGAAATTCCGGAAGTTATTGTACAATTAAAGGAAATGGAAAAAGATGGCTTGATTCATTTTATTCCCAACGGAATTCAAGTTACCGAAGAAGGCAAGGCTTTTGTTCGTAATATTTGTATGGCTTTTGACTTGCTATTAAAACGAAAAGCGCCGGACACAGCTTTGTTTTCAATGACCGTTTAATTGTTAATGACAGTTAGGCGTTTCTTGAATAAATAAACTCATATTGGCTGGAGAAACATATGGAATTCCCAATCCTAATCCGCGAAGAATAAACAAAATACCAATAATAACTCCTACATAGGGAATTGCTTTTTGAATTTTGTTTCGAAATGAAACTGTCAGAATCGAATTCAAATAGGTAACACTACTCATCATTGGGATGGTTCCAATACCAAAAAGCAGCATATATAGAATTCCAAAAGAAACATTTTGCATGGCGATAGCACCAAATAATGCTACATAGACCATTCCACAAGGCAAAAATCCATTGAGAAGTCCAATACTAAATAAGGATTGATAACTTTTGTTTTTAAATTGTTTTCCTAAAGACGATTTGATTTTTGAAATCAAACGATAAACTGGTTTCGAAAAATTATAATTGGCCAAAACTCTCTCGGGAGTTAGAATCGTAATAATCATGGCGACTCCAATAAATACCGATAAACGTTGTTGAATTCCTGCAAGGAAAAAGCCCTTTCCAACCAAGCCAAAAACAAGTCCGATTGAAGCATAAGCAGTTAAACGACCTAAATGATAGGTAATGATTTGAGTCGTTTTTTTGGCAGGATTAGTTCTATCAACTGGAATCATCAAAGCAATTGGTCCGCACATACCAATACAGTGCAGACTACTAATTAACCCAAAAATGAAAGCCGAATACAACATTGTTTTCTAATGAATATAAATAGTTTCTTTGCTCAAATAGGCTATTCCATCGTATTGCCATTCCATAATAATATCCCAACGGCCACCTATCAAACTTTTATTAGGTATGAGCAAAGTTGATTCAGAAATCGAAATCGGAGTTTCGAAATCCAATTTCTTGTTAGATGGCCTATAGAGGGATACTATTCCTTTGATTTTATTAGGTACAAATGAGGCGGGAAAACTAATTACAATTCCATCTGGACTCACCGTAAACTTTGGTTTATCTTCCAAATTCTGTGCGTTTTGTGAGCGTTGCATTTCTTCTCCAAAATGCGCATCGTGTATGTAATATTCCTCAACCACTAAATCATTATCATATTTGGAATTCGATTGCACCTCAACAACAAAATACAGAATGAATGTCATGAACAAAGCAAAAGCGACTACGATACCTGTTCCCCAATTGAATTTAATTTTCATATTCTATTTATTTAATTAATCGAAACTTCTTGGGCTAAGAAAATTAGTCGTTGCTGTTTCAATTTTTTTATTTCCGTTATAGACTTCTATTTCCAACTTTGTTTTATCGGTTTCCAATAAAAACTGATTGATTTCAATAAATAAAGTACCGCTATTCATCCCTTGTTTTGGCACTTTAAAATCCTGATGTCCTACTACATTTAATGTTCCTTTAATTCCAACCAATTTGAAGTGAATGTCTTTAAATTCGTCATTCGTTTTATTAATAATTTTAAAAGTATACACATTACTGATATTATCGCCTTTGTGTTGGAACAATTGACCAGGTAGACGTAAAATAGAAGCTTCTACATCGGTTCTTAAAAACAAAAGTCCTGTTAAAACTCCGATCAAAATGACCAAAACTGCAGTGTAACCTTTCATTCTGGCTGTAAACTGAAATTTCGATTTCTTTTCTATTTCGTCTTCTGAAGCATAGCGAATCAATCCTTTTGGTAAACCAACACTTTCCATAATCGTATCGCATTCATCGATACAAGCAGTACAGTTGACGCATTCTAATTGCGTTCCGTTTCGAATATCGATTCCGGTGGGGCATACCTGTACACATTGATGACAATCAATACAATCGCCTTTTCCCGAAGTGGCACGATCTTCATTTTTATTTAATTTAGCTCTACCTACTTCTTTTTCGCCGCGAACAAAATCGTAGGCTACATTAATCGATTTGTTATCCAAAAGCACTCCTTGCAACCTACCATACGGACAAGCAATAATACACACTTGTTCTCTAAACCAAACGAATACAAAATAGAAAACTCCGGTAAAAATCAACAAAGCGATCAAAGTACTTTGATGACTTTCAGGTCCATCTTCGATCATTTTAAATAGTTCATCACTGCTAATTAAATAGGCTAAAAATACATTGGCAATGAAAAATGAAATAATTAAAAACACGAACCATTTCAATCCTTTTTTTCTAATTTTTTCAGCATTCCATTCTTGTTTAGCTAATCGAATTTGAGCCCCTCTATCTCCTTCTATCCAATATTCAATTCGGCGGAAAACCATTTCTAGAAAAATAGTTTGCGGACAAATCCAACCACAAAATATTCGCCCAAAAATAACCGTAAAGAGAATGACGAATACCACTCCCAAAATCATAAACAAAACAAACAAGTAAAAATCTTGAGGCCAAAATGGAAATCCAAAAATATTAAAACGACGCTCCAATACATTGAACATCATGAATTGATTCCCGTTAATTTTCAGAAATGGATTGGCAATCAAAATAGCCAATAAAAAATAACTTACTATTTTACGGTATTCATACAATTTCCCGGAAGGTTTTTTAGGAAAAATAAATTTCCTGTGTCCAGTTTCATCTATAGTACCTATACTGTCTCTAAAAGATTCATCTTGTCTATTTGACATGGTATTGTAATTTTAAAAGACCAATTTCGAATAGGAAATTGGTCTTTTAGTTAGTTAGCTTATTTTGCAGGTGTTGCTGTTGCTTCCTCAACCCAAACCTCTCCTTCAGGAGCTTTTGGATCTTTAGGATTACTTCCTTTTAAAGAAATAATATAACTGGTTACTTTCTGAATTTCTTTAGGTTTCAAAGTTCCTTTCCATGCAATCATCCCTTTTCCATCACGACCACCATTTGTTACGGTGTGAAATAAGTTCTTAATTCCTCCACCTAAAATCCATTGATCATCCGTTAAGTTAGGTCCAATTTGACCACCAGCATCGGCTCTGTGACAAGCTGCACAATTGGTTGTAAATATAGTTTTACCTTCTGCTAATGAAGGAGCATCCGTTAACAAAGTCACCGTTTTTTCATCCATTAAATCGGGAGCGGTTTTCATGTACTCGGCCACTTCAATTTTGGCTTGTGCCATTTCTTTTTTCAATTCCATCTCTTGGTCATCAGCTCCCATGATTTCAAAACGAACCAAATAAATCGCTGCGAAAGCAATACAAGCATAGAATAAATAAATCCACCAAGGTGGTAAATTATTATCTAGTTCTTTGATACCGTCATAATCGTGATCCAATAAAAGTTGTCCTTCATTTTCAATTGGTTCAGACTTCGTCAATGCTTTTACCAGTTTAGTATACCATTGGCTTTCTCTGAAACTTATTTGCGATACTTCTTCCAACTTCGCTTTTTGTTCTTCAGTTAATAATTGATAGGTAATTTTATCAATAGCACTTACAGTAATTTCAATTGCAATTAATAGAAATAGGAAAACAAATAAGAAAACAGAGACCATTGGAAACTTGAGAAAAGCAGGTCGGTCTCCAGAGTCAATAAAAAATTCCATTGCGCCAAAAACAGCAAAGAAAATAATGGGTACTCTTACATATACGGGGATTATTTTTTTCATTTTTAGAGGTTTAAAAATTATACTGTAGGATTATCATTCAGAGGAATTTGACTCAACTCGTCGATTTTCTCTTTTTTATAAGAGAACACCCATAATGCCAATCCAACAAAGAATAAAAAGAAAATCAATAACGAAAGAATGGGATAAATCGCAACTCCCGCGATAGTTTCCATATTGTGTTTTATTTGTTCAAACATGATTCCTAATTATTTTTTACTTTAATATCGGTTCCCAATCGTTGCATATAAGCAATCAAAGCAATGATTTCTCTTTCGTTCATCGGAACGAATTTTTCGCCTTTGGCTGCTGCTTTTTTCTTGCTTTCCTCATAACTTTTCACAAAGTCAGGATCGTTCTTCAAGCTTTCTTCAATAGAAATTGCTTGTGCTCTTAAATCTTTTTGAGCATTAGCCACTTGTGCTGCAGAATAAGGAACTCCTAAAGTTACCATGGCTTCCATTTTCTTTTGAGTTTTGGATACATCCATTGCCTCATTATCAAACAACCATTTGTATGCTGGCATTATAGACCCTGCCGAAATACTTTGCGGACTCCAAAAGTGATTGAAATGCCAATTATCATTGTACTTCCCACCTACACGTAACAAGTCTGGACCTGTTCGTTTTGACCCCCAAAGGAAGGGATGATCGTATACAAACTCTCCTGCTTTAGATTGCGGTCCATAACGTTCTACCTCACTACGGAAAGGTCTAACAGATTGGGAGTGACAACCCACACATCCTTCACGAATGTATAAATCACGACCTTCTAACTCCAATGGAGAATAGGGTTTAACACTTGTAATAGTTGGAATATTTGATTTTACCATAATCGTAGGAACGATTTGAATTATCCCTCCAATTAAAATCGCCACGGTAGCCAAAATGGTCAATTGAATCGGTTTTCTTTCTAACCAAGGGTGGAATTTTTCGCCTTTCAATCTTCCGCTGCTAATAGGTTGTAATTCTGGAGCTTCAGCCAATTCATCTTCGATAGATTGACCCGCTCTTACTGTTTGAATAATGTTATAGACTAACACTAGCATTCCGGTAAGATACATGGTTCCTCCAACAGCTCTCATCCAATACATTGGCATAATTTGAGTCACTGTTTCTAAGAAGTTTCCATAGGTTAAAGTCCCGTCTGGATTGAATTGTTTCCACATAGAGGCTTGTAAGAAACCGGCAACATACATTGGAAGAGCATATAATATAATTCCTAAAGTTCCAATCCAAAAGTGGAAATTAGCTAATTTTAAAGAATACAAAGGTGTTTTTGTCATTCTTGGAATCAACCAATAAATCATACCAAAAGCCATGAAACCATTCCAAGCCAAAGCACCAACGTGTACGTGAGCAATAATCCAATCCGTATAATGCGCGATAGCATTTACGTTTTTTAGTGAAAGCATAGGACCTTCAAAAGTGGCCATTCCATATCCTGTAATAGCTACTACGAAAAATTTCAAAACGGGTTCTACACGAACTTTGTCCCAAACTCCTCTTAAGGTTAACAATCCGTTGATCATCCCTCCCCAAGATGGCGCAATCAACATTACAGAGAATACAACTCCTAAGTTTTGTGCCCAGGTAGGTAAAGCCGAATACAATAAGTGATGTGGTCCTGCCCAGATATAAATAAAAATCAAAGACCAAAAGTGAACAATCGATAATCGGTAAGAATACACTGGACGATTAGCTGCTTTAGGTACAAAATAATACATCAAACCCAGGAAAGGTGTAGTCAAAAAGAAAGCCACTGCATTATGGCCGTACCACCATTGCACTAAGGCATCTTGTACCCCTGCGTAAACAGAGTAACTTTTTAAAGCCGAAATAGGCAACTCTAAACTATTAAAAATGTGTAAGACCGCTACCGTAACAAATGTGGCCAAATAAAACCAAATAGCCACATACAAATGACGCTCTCTTCTTTTAATAATGGTTCCAATCATGTTGATACCAAATACCACCCAAATTAAAGCAATGGCAATATCAATAGGCCATTCTAATTCGGCATATTCTTTTGAAGTACTATATCCTAAGGGTAAAGAAATGGCTGCCGCAACAATAATTAATTGCCAACCCCAAAAGTTTAAGTTACTCAAGAAATCACTAAACATTCTTGCCTTTAACAAACGTTGCAGCGAATAATAAACTCCTGCAAACATGGCGTTACCCACAAAAGCAAAAATAACTGCATTGGTATGTAAAGGTCTCAATCTACCAAAACTCAACCACGAAATACCGTCGGTGATATTGGGAAAAAGAAACATAAAAGCCAGAATAAGTCCAACTAACATTCCCACTACACCAAATACGATGGTAGCGTAAATGAATTTCTTTACAATTTTGTTGTCGTAATAAAATTGTTGCATTTCCATAATTAAATTTGTTTTTCTTCTGTTGTTTGTACTGATTTATTTGGGGTTATTTTAAGCTCATCGTCAAAAAGCATTCGAACCGATGGGGTATAATCGTCATCGTATTGCCCCGTCTTTACCGCTCGTATAAAGGCAATAAAAAAACCGATAGCGACTAGAATACTAATGGAGATTAATAAATAAATGACACTCATACCTTACTTTTATGTTAACAAAATTATAACTCGTGATTCTCAAAAAATATGACATTTGTCATGCCGTAGTAAATACTTGACAAATACCTATTATTGACTGCTTTTATTGGAATAATAATTACTCATTACTGTCACAAAACTGACAATTGTAATCGTACTCAAAGGCATGATTATCGCTGCCACTAAAGGCAATAAATTACCCGTAATTGCAAAGGATAGTCCGACTACATTGTACAATAAAGAAACCGTAAAACTCATTTTAATTGTCGTGATTGCTTTTTTAGAAAGTAGCATAAAGGAATCCAGTTGCTGAAAAACACTCGCATCCAAAATAGCATCACAAGCCGGGGAAAAAACATTCACATTTTCAGAAATAGAAATCCCAACATTGCTTTGCGCCAAGGCACCAGCGTCATTCAGCCCATCGCCAACCATCATAACATTTTGGCCTTGGTTTTGGAGACTTTTAATAAACTCTAATTTCTGTTCGGGTTTCTGATTGAAAATCAATTCGGTGCCCGGTGGTAATAATTGTTCCAATGCATTTCGTTCTCCTTCATTATCACCTGATAAAATTTTCAATTGGTACCCTTGACTTAAATATGCAAAAAGACTGGACAAACCTTCTCTATATTGATTGTTAAAAACGTACTTACCAATATAATTTTCATTGATAGATATGTGAACTGAAGTTTGTTGGAATGCATTTTCTTCATTGGCACCCACAAACGAAGCTGATCCCAATTGAATCGTCGTTCCGTTGATACTTGCCTGAATCCCTTTGCCAGTTATTTCTTCAAAATGATCCAATTTCAGTTTTTGAGTTTCTGGTAAAAAATCATATAACATTCGGCTCAATGGATGATTGGAAGCGCGCAGCACATTTTTAATTAAAACGAGGTCTTCTTCTGAGATTGAATTACCTTGAAATGCAATATTGGATTTTTTATTAGTGGTAATGGTTCCTGTTTTGTCAAAAACAATCGTATCTACTTTTGCTAGTTGTTCAATAACCAAAGCATTTTTAAGATAAAACTTTTTCTTACCAAGTATTCGTAAAATATTACCAAAAGTAAAAGGCGCTGTCAATGCCAAAGCACAAGGGCAGGCGACAATTAATATGGCAGTAAACACATTAAATGCGGTATTGGTATCTTTTAAAATCCAATAACCAAAGCTAGTAAATGCAATTAAAAGTAAAATGGGTGTGAAATAACGCGAAATCTGATCGGTGACGGTTTTGTGCTTTTGCTCCACATTTTTTTGAAAGACATCATTGCTCCATAGTTGGGTCAAATAACTTTGTGACACCGAATACAAAACTTCCATTTCAATCATTTTCCCAATTTGCTTTCCTCCTGCAAATACTTTATCGCCTGATTTTTTAGTAATTGGAATGGCTTCACCGGTTACAAAACTATAATCAATCTCTGCAGTCTCCGTAATCAATATACCATCAACCGGAATTAATTCTTGATTTCGAATCAACAACCGATCTCCTTTTTGAATATCATAAACCGGAATACTTTCTTCAACATTTCCTTGAATGCGGGTAATTGCAATTGGAAAATAGGATTTGAAATCACGCTCAAAACTTAAAAAACTATAGGTTTTGATTTGGAACATTTTTCCTAAAAGCATGAAGAAAACCAATCCGGTTAAACTGTCAAAAAAACCAGATCCATAATCCATTATAATATCAACGGTACTTCGCACAAACATCACAATAATTCCCAAAGCAATTGGGATATCAATGTTGAGCATTTTCGATTTGATGCTTTTGTAGGCCGAAACATAATAACCACTTGCCGAATAGCAAAAACTCGGTAATGACAAGGCAAAAATTAACCAACGAAAAAAGCCGCGGTATTGGTCGAGCCAATATTCTTTTACTTCGAAATATTCTGGAAAAGAGAGTAACATGATATTCCCAAAACAAAAGAAGGCGACTCCCAATTTATAAGTCAAAGTCCGATCGACATGATTCGAGCCCGCTTCGTAGTTTTCTAAACTTATATAGGGTTCGTAACCAATACTGCTTACTAGATTGACGATTTCTTTAAGCGAAACAAGATCAGTTTGGTAGTTGATTCGTACTTTTTTCTCAGGGAAATTAACCTGAGAAGTACTTATTCCCTTTTTAAGACGTTGTAAATTTTCCAGAATCCAAATACACGAACTACAATGTATATGAGGAATGCTAAGTGAAACAATAGCGGTTGTATTCTCTTCGAATTCCAATAGTTTTGAAACAATACTTTCATTGTCTAAGAAGTCATATTTACCATTAATATCTTGCGGAGTTGCTCCAGGTGATTTTTCAAAATCATAGTAACAAGTCATATCATTGAGACTAAATATTTCATACACAGTTTTACAACCCGTGCAACAAAATGATTTATCATCAAAAACAATTTCTTCCTTTGCTACAATATCCAAACCACAATGGAAACAGTTTTTTGTATCCATACTCTTTGCTCAATTTACCTGTGACAAAGGTTACCAATAGTTCCAACTTAAAATATGACATTTGTCATAATAATCATTAAATTTGTTTTTCAATAAAGTCCCTATTTGTATTATGAGTAAATGTGAACAATGTATCGTTAGAGAATTCAGTTCCTTGAAAGCGCTAAACAAAGAAGAGCTCCTACATCTTTCAGACTGCAAAGAATCGTACACCATCAAAAAAGGCGAAGTAATTTTTGAAGAAGGAGATACCATCAATGGTATTTATTGTATTAAAGATGGCGTTTGTAAAATGTCAAAACTGAGTGCAAATGGTAAAGATCATATTGTAAAATTGATCAGCAAAGGCGAATTGTTAGGGCAACGTTCCATCATTAGTGACGAGCCAGTTAATCTGAGTGCAGTTGCTTTAGAAGATATGGAAGTGTGTTTTATTCCTAAATCTGAAATCATGGGATTTTTTGACAAAAACAATCAGTTTTCTATGAATGTCATGAAAACAATTTGCGGTGACTTAAAAGAAGCCGATCTTCATTCGGTAAATATGGCGCAAAAAACGGTAAAAGAACGTTTAGCTGAAACCCTATTGTATTTGGCAGACACATTTGGAAAAAATGAAGACAACAGCTTAAAGGTGCAATTGTCAAGAGAAGAATTAGCCAGCATGATTGGTACAGCAACAGAAAGTTGTATTCGTTTACTCTCTGATTTTAACAAATTGGGGTTAATCGAATTGGCTGGTAAAAAGATTACGCTAAAAGAAATTGGCAAACTAAAGAAAATGGCAGAGTAATTACTGCATTTTCTTCGCCTCGTTCCAAAACACATCCATTTCAGCCAAAGTCATATCCATTAAGGGTTTTCCCATTTCAGCGGCTTTGTTTTCTAAATATTGAAATCGACTAATAAACTTTTTATTAGTTCGTTCCAAAGCATCTTCGGGATTGATATTTAAAAAGCGAGCATAGTTAATCATAGAGAATAATACATCTCCAAATTCGGCTTCCATTTTATCTTGGTTTCCAGCTGCAACCTCCACTTGTAATTCGTGTAATTCTTCTTGTACTTTGTCCCAAACTTGATGCGATTCTTCCCAATCAAAACCAACACCTTTCACTTTGTCTTGAATACGGCTTGCTTTGACCAAGGCCGGCAGTCCTTTTGGTACCCCTTCTAAAACTGATTTTTTCCCTTCTTTCAATTTGAGTTTTTCCCAGTTTTGCTTTACTTCTTCTTCATCTTTTACTTGGACATCACTATATATATGAGGATGACGATGAATAAGCTTGTCGCAAATGGCATTACACACATCAGCGATATCGAAATCTTGAGTTTCGCTTCCAATTTTAGCGTAAAAAACAAGATGCAATAGCAGGTCACCCAATTCTTTCTTGACTTCTTCCAAATCATTATTTAAAATAGCATCGCCCAATTCATAGGTTTCCTCAATAGTTAGGTGGCGCAAACTTTGTAAGGTTTGCTTTTTGTCCCAAGGACATTGGGCACGCAATTCGTCCATGATGGTTAATAGTCTATCGAAGGCCTGAAGTTGTGTTGCTCTTGAATTCATTGTGAAAATTGGTTTTGGTAAAAATAAAAAAATCCTGCTAAGAAAATGATCTTGGCAGGATTATAAATAGTTAAAAAACAATTAGGCTTTTTTAGCTTTTGCTTTTTTAGGCTTTTCTTCAGTAACTGATTCTTCTTTACTTGAAGCTTTATGAGCTTCATCCTTAACCATTCCTTTAGATTGCAACAAATTGTACCAATTCAATACTTTTTTGATATCTGAACCATAGACTCTTTCTTCATCGTAATCTGGTAAGATTTCTTTGAAATAAGCTGCTAGAGTTGCTGCATCTTCTTTATGAGAAATGGCAGGGCCGTTTTTTTCTTTTTTTGCAATAGTATTTAATATTTCAGCCAAAGGTTTTTCAGCCTCATAGGTATAAATTGAAATTTCTGATAACAAACTTACGTTCGCTTTTAAATTCACGGTGATTTTTTTGCCATCTAATAAAGATTCGGCGACAAAACCAGTACGGGTTTGGATTTTCAATTCGTACAAACCTGGTTTACCAGAGATAGCTAGTATTTTTTCGATATTCATTAGGTATATTTTTATTTAATTATCTTCCTTTTTTACCAAAGAACTTCATTCTGTATTCTTGAAAAGTTTTTCCTTCGGTAATATTTTTTAATTTTTTCTGAATCAATCGCTTTTTCAAAGATGAAATTTTATCGGTAAATAAAATCCCTTCAATGTGATCGTATTCGTGCTGAATTACCCTTGCAATCAAACCGTCAAAAACTTCGGTTTTCATCACAAAATCTTCTTCACAATATTCGATGGTAACCACCGGATTACGATACACATCCTCACGCACATCTGGAATACTCAAACAACCTTCGTTAAAGCTCCACTCCTCGCCTTCTTCTTTCAAAATTGTAGCATTGATAAAAGTACGTTTGAATCCATTCATTTTCTTTTGATCGGCTTCAGATAGATCTTCATCATCACTAAAAGGGGTGGTGTCAATTACAAATAAACGTATTGGCATCCCCACTTGAGGAGCAGCCAAACCAACTCCATAAGCATTGTACATGGTATCGTACATATTGGCAATAATCTCCTTTAAGTTTGGATAATCAGGCGTAATTTCAGCTCCTACCTTCCTTAATACAGGATCTCCATAACCTATAATTGGTAAAATCATTAGTATTGTATTACATTTATTTCATGAGAATAAAGCTCTTTTATTTCTCAAATTCGTGTGCAAAAATAGTAAAAATAGATAGTATTAGAGAATTAATTTGGTTTATGTACATTTCAACAAAAATGAAATATAAAATACCATTAAAAACTACCCGTTAAAAACAAAAAAGCATCGAGAATTTCGATGCTTTTAGTCATTATATATTTTAATTTAGCTCAGCTTTAAAGTTTCGCTTGTGCTTTTTCTAACCTGATCTAATAAATCCGGATTGGCATTCAATTCCTGACCAAATGAAGGGATCATCACCTTTAATTTGGATTGCCATTCTTTCGAATTTATTTGGTCTTTGAAACATTTTTGCACTACATCTAACATTACCGAAACGGCTGTTGACGCTCCTGGAGAAGCTCCTAACAATACTGATAATGTACCATCATTTGTGGTGATTACTTCGGTTCCAAATTCCAAAACACCACCTTCTTTTTCGTCTTTCTTAATTACTTGCACACGTTGACCCGCACGTTCCAGCTTCCAATCTTTCGATCTTGCGTTAGGCACGTATTCTCTTAACGCATTCATTCTGTCTTTTGGTTTCTGACGTACTTGTTCAATCAAATATTTTGTCAACGGAATATTTTTAATTCCGGCAATAACCATCGGAATGATATTATCTGGCTTGATAGATAAGGGCAAATCCGAATACGAACCATTTTTAAGAAAACGGGTAGAGAATCCTGCAAAAGGTCCAAAAAGCAATTGTTTTTCGCCATTAATCATTCGGGAATCAATATGCGGTACCGACATTGGCGGAGCACCCACACTAGCTTTACCGTATACTTTAGCTTCGTGTTTAGCAATAACTTCCGGGTTAGTACATCTAAGCCATTGACCACTAACTGGAAAACCACCGTATCCTTTTCCTTCGGGAATATTCGCGTTTTCTAATAATGGCAAAGAACCACCACCGGCTCCAATAAAAATAAACTTCGGATAAACTCTTCGTTTTTGGTTTGTTGTTAAATCACGCACCTTAATTCGCCATGAACCATCATTACGTTGTTTCAATTTTCTAACTTCGTTATTGAAGTGCATACTCACTCCGTCAAGAGATTGTAAATAATGGAACATGCTTCGTGTTAGTTCGCCAAAATTAACATCGGTTCCAATATCCATTTTAGTTGCTGCCATGGGTGCAGAAAGATCTCTGCCATCCATCACTAAGGGCATCCATTCTTGTAAAGCAGCAATTTCAGTACTAAAATCCATTTCTTTAAACAAAGGATTCGCTTGCAATGCTTCGAATCTCTTTTGAAGAAATGCTACATTTTTTTCTCCCCAAACAAAACTTAAATGCGGTACACTTTTGATGAATTTTTCTGGAGAAACTATTTTGTTTTGTTGCACTAAATACGCCCAAAATTGTCTCGAAACTTCAAAAGACTCGGCAATACTAATGGCCTTTTTGGGACTAATAGATCCATCAGCAGCTTCTGGGGTATAGTTCAATTCACAAAAAGCAGAATGACCTGTTCCTGCGTTGTTCCAAGCATCAGAACTTTCGCAAGCAGCGGTATCTAGTCTTTCGTAAATTTCAATTGTAATGTTGGGTTGTAATTCTTTTAAAATCACTCCAAGAGTAGCGCTCATAATTCCAGCACCAATAAGAATTACATCAGGATTGGTTCGAATGGCATTGTCAGACATGGGTCAAATTTTTAAGGTGCAAATATACTCCTTAAAAATGCAAAAATCAATACAATTTTATAACAAAATCAAATGGAAAAGTAAGAAAACAAACGGCTAATACACCGCTTGGTAAAAAGCACATTAGAACATTTTTCTAGTCAAATAATCTTGCAACATAATGGTAGCCGAAATTTCATCAATCAAACCTTTATCTTGACGTTTCTTTTTGCTCAATCCGCTGTCAATCATTGACTGAAATGCCATTTTTGAAGTGAACCTTTCGTCTACACGAATGACCTTCATTTCTGGAAAATGATTCGTAAAATGAGTTACAAATCCTTTGATTATAGAAGCACTTTCAGAAGGTTGCCCATTCATTTGCTTGGGTTCGCCAATGAGAACAGCTTCTACTTTTTCTTTTTGAAAATACGCTTTCAAAAAATCAATCGCCGTTGCTGATGGAATAGTAGTTAAACCTGAGGCGATAATTTGCAATTCATCAGTCACAGCAATTCCTGTGCGTTTTTGTCCGTAATCTATAGCGAGTATTCTGGCCATTACTTTATTCCTTATTTTTAAAAGGGTAAATCTACTTAAATTTCATAATAAATCCCCAATTGAATTCGGAATAAATTGGCTCATTATCGTGGGTTTATCATTGGATTAGACTTTTGTCAATCGCACAAAAAAACTATCTTTGTCAAAAATTAACACAAACTACATAATGAATTCATTACAAACAACAATAGAACAAGCTTGGGAAAATAGAGCTCTTTTACAAGAAACTGCTACAACCACTGCTATCAGAGAAGTTATCGAATTATTAGACGCTGGAAAATTACGTGTTGCCGAACCAAAAGGAGATGGATGGCAAGTTAACGAATGGGTAAAAAAAGCCGTTGTAATGTACTTCCCTATTCAAAAAATGGAAACTTGGGAAGCTGGTATTTTTGAATACCATGACAAAATGGAATTGAAAAGAAACTATGCTGAAAAAGGGGTACGTGTTGTACCAGGAGCTTCAGCTCGATATGGTTCTTATATTTCAAGTGGTGTGATAATGATGCCAAGTTATGTGAATATTGGGGCCCATGTCGATGAAGGAACTATGGTAGATACTTGGGCAACTGTTGGTAGTTGTGCTCAAATTGGAAAAGACGTTCACTTGAGTGGTGGTGTTGGAATTGGTGGTGTTTTAGAACCATTACAAGCGGCGCCAGTTATCATTGAAGACGGTGCTTTTATTGGTTCACGTTGTATTGTGGTGGAAGGAGTGCATGTAGGCAAAGAAGCGGTGCTGGGTGCCAATGTATGTTTAACTGCTTCAACAAAAATTATTGATGTAACAGGAGATGAGCCAATAGAGATGAAGGGATTTGTTCCTGCTCGTTCGGTAGTAATTCCTGGAAGTTACACAAAAAAATTCGCGGCAGGAGAATACCAAGTACCTTGCGCTTTAATTATTGGAACTCGTAAACCGTCTACCGACTTAAAAACGTCATTGAATAATGCGTTGAGAGAATACGACGTAGCAGTATAATACAAAATAAATTAATGGTTGATATTTCAATTGTCATTGTAAACTACAAAAGCTGGAACGACCTTAAAGAATGTCTTCAGTCTATCGTTTCTATAAATAGTAACCGATTTACAATGGAAACAATTGTGGTAGACAATCAATCCAATGATGGAAGGATTGAGGAATTTAAAACACTCTTTCCTTCCATTACTTTTATAGAAAATTCAGGAAATAATGGCTTTGCAAACGGATGTAATTTGGGAGCATCAATTGCTAAAGGAAATTATTTCTTCTTTTTGAATCCAGATACGATTATCACTGAAGCCGCCATATTTGAACTTTGGCAGACTGCTACTACACATCCTGATTTCGGAATTGTATGTTGTACTCAAATCAACGAATCGAACAAAAAATACAATGAAATTCGGTTTTTTCCAAGTTTTTCTTACTTGTTTGGCCCCTTTAGAGCCTTCTCTAAATTGATCCATAAACAACGTATACAAAAGCATTATGATTCAAAACAATCAATTATTTTTCCAGATTGGGCCACTGGTGCGGTCATATTTATGAGTCGAAATTGGTATGAAAAAGTAAAGGGTTGGACCGAAAAATATTGGTTGTACTTTGAAGATGTTGATCTTTGCAAAAAGGTAAACCAATTGGGTGGAAAAATAGCGCTTACAAGAAATGTATCCATCTTACACAAACACGGCGGAGCCTCGAGAATCAATGTAAAAACAAAAGCATTAACTAAAACAGAAGTGTTAATTTCTCAACATGTTTATTTTAATGAGCATACCGTAGGAATGCAAAATTGGGGTATTCAATTTCTATTGGTAGCAACCAATTTAATTGAAAAAACACTGCTCGCTGGTATTGGGTTAATTTTCTTTTTTGTACCCAAATTAAAAGTAAATGTGTTTATTTTCAAGAACATACTTTTGTATTATGGCAATGCAGCACGAAAAATAACTTGGACAAGTCCAAGAGCAACGGATTATATCACAAAATAAATTACAAATTCCTTAAACACATCAACTATGTCTCAATATGATTATCTAATAGTAGGTTCTGGACTCTTTGGGGCAGTTTTTGCCCACGAAGCGAAGAAAAAAGGAAAGAAATGCTTGGTCATTGACAAAAGAAACCATCCAGGTGGAAATGTGTATTGTGAACAAATCGAAGACATCAATGTACACAAATACGGCGCTCATATTTTTCATACCAACGATAAAGAAATTTGGGATTATGTCAACCAATTTGTTGAATTTAATCGGTATACCAATTCACCTGTAGCTTTCTATAAAAATGAAGCGTACAACCTGCCGTTCAACATGAATACGTTTTACCAACTATGGGGGGTAAAAACTCCAGAAGAAGCGAAAAATAAAATTGAAGAACAGGTAAAAGCTTCGGGGATAAAAGACCCGATAAATTTAGAAGAACAAGCCATTTCTTTAGTTGGAACAGACATTTATGAAAAATTAATCAAAGGGTATACAGAAAAACAATGGGGTAGAAAAGCGACAGAATTGCCTGCCTTTATCATCAAACGATTACCTGTTCGATTTACTTATGACAACAATTATTTCAATGACAAATACCAAGGTATTCCTATTGGCGGTTATAATAAGTTAATTGATGGATTATTAACTGGAATTGAAGTCAAACTAGAAGTTGATTTTTTTGCGCAACGCGAAGAACTCTCACAGTTAGCTGATAAAATTGTATTCACAGGAAAAATTGATGAGTTTTACAACAACCAATTTGGAAGCTTGGAATATCGCAGTTTGAAATTTGATACAAAAACTTTGGATCAATCTAATTTTCAAGGCAACGCCGTGATTAACTATACTGAAAGTGAAATACCTTACACACGGATCATAGAACACAAACATTTTGAATTTGGCACCCAAAAGAAAACAGTAATTACTTATGAATATCCTGACGAATGGAGTTTAGGTAAAGAATCTTATTATCCTGTCAATGACGAGAAAAATAACGCTATTTATAGTCAATACAAAAAATTATCAGAAAAGGATACCAATGTCATTTTTGGTGGTAGATTAGCCGAATACAAATACTATGACATGCATCAAATAATTGGATCTGCCTTGAAAAAAAGTAAAGATTCTTTATAATTCTTAATAATTATGAGTACTAAAATTCTAATTTGCACGCACAAAGAATTCAATTATATTCCTGAAAAATCTTTTCTACCAATACATGTTGGAAAAGAAATCAGCACATTAGATTTACCTTATCAAGCAGACAATACAGAAACAAACATCAGTTCTAAAAACAAAAATTATTGTGAACTAACGGCATTGTATTGGGCATGGAAAAATCTAAACAAAGTAACTACACTGGGACTTTGCCATTACCGAAGATTTTTTGATTTTTCAGAGACAAAAATTGCCAATGAAATTAGTGATATAAATGAAGCGTACTTTTCTAAATATTTTCAAAATTATTGTTACCAAGAAAATAGTTTAAATGGCTTTGATATCATTTTACCAAAAAAAATAGTCAAAACACGATCATTATACAGTCACTATTCGTTATCGCATTTACCGGAAGATTTTGATGTATTAGAAAAAACCGTAGTAGCCCTTTATCCTGAATATGAAGCTTCATTTCAAAAAATACTATTTGAAAGCAATTCCTTTTCTCCCTTCAACATGTTTGTAGCTAGTAAAGAGGTAACCGATGACTATTGTACTTGGTTATTTTCAATTTTAGAAAATGTTGAAAAGCAAATAAAAATTTCAACTAATCCATACCAAGAAAGAGTTTTAGGATTTATGTCAGAACGTTTATTAAATGTTTATGTAGAACATAATCAGTTGAAGGTAAAGTACCTTCCGGTCCATTTTATAAACAACAAAATCAAATCGAAATCTTTGCTAATACAAAAGGTACTGAATTGTAATAACAACGTCATATTTTGGTTTCGCAAGTGGTTAAGCAGAAAAAAAATCACCAATACCAACTCAATCACTAATTAATGAAAAAAAATCAGATTCTATTATTCTTATTTTTCTGCACCTTGTCTCAAAGTCAAACATTTATCAAGGTAAATGCATTTACGACTCTATTGACTATTCCAAATGTGGGTATTGAAACCAGTATCGGCAAAAAATCGACATTCCAGTTTGATGTAACGGCTTCTTTTTGGAAATCAATTAAAGGTAATCCAAGACAATTTTATTTGTTCATTCCAGAATACCGCTATCATTTTAAAGAAAAAAATAATGGCTTTTATGTGGGTGCACATATTGGAGCTACACTTTTTAATTTTCAAAAATGGAATTATATAAATACCAACAAATACGAGGAAGGATTGGGTTATGTTATGGGAGCAACCATTGGGTACAAAGCAAAAATTAATGACAAAATTCACTTGGATTGCTTTTTAGGTGGAGGTTCACATCAAGGTTTTTACAAAGGATACATCATTGGTACCAACCAGCGTTATGAAGGAGCTGTAAAATATAATAAAAGTGGCGAGTGGCTCCCATACAGAGGAGGTATCATGATATCTTATCAACTAAAATAAACTAAAAATGGATATCAATCAAGAAGTTATTAAAGCCTTTGAAATAATCAAAAATGGAGGGATTATCTTATACCCAACTGATACCGTTTGGGGAATTGGTTGTGATGCTACTAATCCTGAAGCGGTAGCAAAAATTTACCAACTCAAAAAAAGAGCCGAAACACAAAGTATGATTTGCCTTATGAATGGCGAAAAAATGATGTACAATGTGTTCAAAGATATTCCTGAAGTGGCTTGGCAAATTTTAGATTTATCTGAAAACCCAACCACTTTAGTACTTGATAACCCAAGAAATGTGGCGCCTAATTTAATAGCACCTGATAAAACTTTAGGGATACGATTAGTAAAAGAACCCTTTTGTTTTAAATTAATGGAGCGCATGAAAAAACCCTTGGTTTCTACTTCAGCCAATCTATCGGGTCAACCCACTCCCAAATCATTTAAAGAAATTAGTCCCGAAATTATAAAAGGTGTAGACTATGTTGTAAATTTGCATCACGAAAAAATTGCAGGAAAGCCATCAACAATCATAAAGCTTACGAGTGACGCTCAAGTAAAAGTGATTAGAAAGTAATTAGTGCGATTTGAATATTTTCAAATTAATACATGAACTACAAATCAGCCTTACAGAATACCATTTTTGAAGTGATATCCAAAGCTTCAGTTGAACTTAATGTAGAAAGCTACGTTATTGGTGGATTTGTTAGGGATTTACTTTTGGGAAGAAAATCTAAAAAAGATATCGATATTGTTGCCGTTGGAAGCGGCATTGAATTGGCTTTGAAAGTATCTGAATTGCTTCCTAAAAAACCAAAAGTTCAGGTTTTCAAAAACTATGGTACTGCCATGCTCCGTTTTGAAGATACCGAAATTGAATTTGTTGGGGCACGAAAAGAATCCTATCATTTCGAAAGTAGGAATCCAGTAGTTGAAAACGGCACTTTAGAAGACGATCAAAACCGCCGTGATTTTACGATAAATGCCTTGGCATTATCTCTAAATCCAAAACATTTTGGCGATTTAGTCGATCCATTTAATGGGGTTTTGGATTTGGAAACCAAAACCATCAAAACACCTTTAGATCCAGATATAACTTATTCCGATGATCCATTACGAATGATGCGTGCTATTCGTTTTGCTACTCAATTGGGTTTTGAAATCGAAGCCAATTCTATAGCTTCAATTACTAAAAATGCAGAGCGTATCACCATCATTTCTGGCGAACGAATTGTAGATGAATTAAACAAAATCCTTGCTACCGAAAAACCGTCTATTGGATTTTTATTGTTATACAAAACAGGACTTTTGGATATTATTTTACCTGAATTAACCGCTTTGAATCAAGTCGAAGAAATCGAAGGTCATACCCATAAAAACAACTTTTACCATACCTTAGAAGTAGTTGATAATATTTGTCCCAATACCGATGATGTATGGTTACGATGGTCAGCGTTATTGCATGACATTGGGAAAGCACCAACCAAACGTTTCAATAAAAAACAAGGATGGACTTTCCATGGTCATGAATTTTTAGGAGGAAAAATGGTTAAGAAAATCTTTGAGCGTTTGCACATGCCATTGAACCAAAAAATGAAATTTGTTCAAAAGATGGTCATGATGAGTTCGAGACCCATTGTGTTAGCTGAGGATATAGTAACTGATTCAGCAGTGCGAAGATTAGTTTTTGATGCAGGCGAAGATGTCGATAATTTAATGACACTTTGCGAAGCGGACATTACCACTAAAAACCCAGCAAAATTCAAAAAATACCATAACAACTTTGACATCGTTCGAAAAAAAATAATTGAAGTAGAAGCGCGAGATCATGTTCGTAATTTTCAACCACCCATTTCTGGTGAAGAAATTATGGCGATTTTCAATTTACAACCGTCTCGTGAAATTGGAGTGCTGAAAGAAGCTGTTAAAGAAGCTATTTTGGAAGGAGAAATTCCTAACGAATACCAAGCTGCCTATGACTTTGTATTGAAAAGAGCTGAGAAATTAGGATTACAAAAAGTACATTAATTATGAAAAAATGGTTTCTTCCTTCCGCAAAAACAGCCTTAATTTTAGTTTATTTGGTGATCGTAGCTGGTGCATTAGTTAGAATGACCGGCTCCGGTATGGGATGTCCTGATTGGCCAAAATGTTTTGGCTACTACATTCCGCCGACAGAAGAAAAAGAATTGTTATACACCACTGGAAAAGAATATTCCAAAGGGCAAGTAATTATTAAAGACGAAACGCTTTTAGTAGCCAAAGACCATTTTGTAGCTCCCGCGAATTTCGATAATACACATTGGGAAAAATACACCAAACACGATTACGCTATTTTCAATCCATTCCACACTTGGGTAGAATACCTCAATCGATTAGTGGGTGCCTTAGCCGGGATTGCCTGCCTAATTGCCTTAGTGTTCTCTTTTAGTTTTTGGAAAGAAAAGAAGCTATTCGTTTTCTTGAATCTATTCATTTGTTTCTTAATGGGATTCCAAGCGTGGTTAGGCAAAACCGTGGTAGATTCGGTTTTGAATCCATATAAAATCACGACTCATATGCTGGCTGCTTTACTTATTGTTGCGGTACAATTATATGTAATTTATGCTGTACAAGAAAAGAAAAAAGCGACGATACTTGACAATGAATTCAAATGGATTTTGTTTGCTGCATTAGGTTTTACCCTAGTGCAAATCTTATTTGGTACTCAAGTCAGAGAATCAGTAGATAGCATTGTAGAAGCAGGATTACCGAAAGAAGTTTGGTTTCAAAACCCCAAAGGAGGTTTTTATACCCATCGAAGTTTTTCCATTTTAATAGTTTGTGCCAATATCTTTTTGTTTTGGAGAAACCGAAAATTGAATCTCGGATTCGCAAAAATAAATTGGGTTGTCGCTTTACTTGGTGTAGAAATTCTGTCGGGCATAGCAATGTACTATTTTAATTTTCCCTTTGGTTCACAAACTATTCATATTGTAATGGCGACGCTGATTTTCGGATTGCAATTCTATTTGGTATTGGAAAACTTAAAAAAAATAACCCGTTAATTACTCGACTATAGTGTCACACTATCATTTTAACCCTAATACATGTCCAAACTAGCCGCTCAAGATAAATTTTTAGATTTATCCGATTATGGAAGACCTTTTGGAAAATTACTTGCCAGTAGCTTAAAAAATACGCGCTTTACTCCTATTCATGTCACCCTTTTATTTGGAATTGCAGGATTACTAGCTATGTATTGTATCGGCAATAACCATTACAATTGGGCTGGTTTTTTTATTGTACTTAAATCAGGAATTGATGCTGCAGATGGTGAGTTGGCTCGTTTAAAAAATACGCCTTCTTATTCGGGACGGTATTTAGACAGTGTCTTTGATATCATTTTGAATTTTCTGTTCTTAATGACGATCTGTTACATCTCTCAAACCCCTTTCTGGCTTACTTTAATAGCGTTTTTTTGTATTCAATTGCAAGGTACTTTATACAATTACTATTATGTCATATTGAGAAATAAATCGGTTGGAGGTGATACTACTAGCAAAGTTTTCGAATACAAAACCCCAAGAGCTTTGCCTGGAGAATCCCAAAAATCAGTCGATATCTTATTTAAAATTTATACGGTAGTTTACGGAGGTTTTGACAAAATTATTCACGCTATGGACAGCGATGCGTACCGAGTAAAAACCTTACCCAACTGGTTCATGACGTTGGTATCTTTGTATGGTTTAGGTTTTCAGTTATTAATAATTGCGGTACTTTTGCCTTTAGGACAAATTGAGTGGATTGTTCCGTTTTTTATAATCTATTCGGCTTTAATTTTGATTTTGATTGGTATTCGTAAAACCTATTTCAAATAATTAACCCAACCATTCTTTAAAGTCCGAAACACGTTCTCTAGCGACAATTACCTCATCTGCTTTATAAGTTGGTAAACTAATTTTTAACCTCGAATTAGAATACAGCTGTATCTCTTTTACGGAATGCAACGGGATAATATATTTTCTACTGATTCGGAAAAAATCTTTAGGATCCAATTCGGCTTCTACCACTTCCAAACTACTATCAATCAAATAATCTCGATTATCTAATGTATGAATGTAAGTGCCTTTATTCTCGCTATACAAACATTCAATTTCCACTACATCAATTACTTTTATTTGTTGGCCAATTTTAACCGAAAATCGTTTTCTGTATTCTTTTGAAACGGGATTCACCAGCATTCGTTTTATAGCTTCAAAATCTAAATTTGAAACACTATTCGCTTGGAATTGAATCGCAAATTTTGAAATTGCTGTGGCCAATTCCTCTTCATCTATAGGCTTTAGTAAATAATCAATACTGTTCAATTTAAAAGCACGCAATGCATATGCATCAAAGGCTGTGGTGAAAATTACAGCACTTTTGATATCGATTTTTTCAAAAATTTCAAACGACAAACCATCCGACAATTGGATATCCAAAAAAATCAAATCGGGATGATCGTTGTTTTGAAACCAAAATAACGACTCCTCCACCGAATGCAATAAAGTGGTGATACCATAACCCAACTTTTCGATTTTGCGTTGTAGCAAACGAGCCGCCGGTTTTTCGTCTTCGATGATGATTATATTCATTTTAAATACTATTCGAAAGTAAATTTATTCCCACTTATTTTCCTTGCGTTCTTGTTCCATTAATTGATTGATTTTGCGTTCTTCCCAATCTTTTCCTAGGATAAAATAGGGAATAAAAGTACCCATGGCATGAGCCAACAAACCTATTCCCCAGAAAAAGGCAGTCATAAAAGTCTTAAATTGAAAAAAAATTTCACCTGGTTCATCATTCTGAACATTAGCAATTATCACCATAATATTAATCACCACATCCACTAAAGCATGGGTGTAGAACCCTTTTAATTTTTTTACTTTTTTAACCGCATCTTCGTAACGGATCTGTTCTAAAGTATTCTTTTCCATAGTTTCTTATTTTTAAAAATTTATTCCCAGTTATTAGTTTTATCTTGTTTAATTAATTCTTGTATTTTACGTTCTTCCCAGGATTTTCCGTATCCAAATACACCAAAAGCATGAAAAGATAACCCCAATCCCCAACCTAACATTGGGAACCAAAACCACTGAAATCCCCAAAAGGTGTTATAATTTATTAGTGCCGATGTTGGAATAACGATACAATACGAAGTGAGATTTATATAAAACCCTTTTAGTTCTTCAACACGCTTTTTTGCACGTAGGTAAGCATTATTTTCTTCTATAAAATTAGTTGTTTTCATCTTAGTGAGTTGTTTGGTTAATATAGGTAAATAAACTTTAAATGATTTTTCATCATTGGTGATTTTGACTTTTCGCTCCGTTAATAAAGCATAACGATTCACAATGTTTTGTAAGCCAACTCCTTTTCCATTTGACAAAACTTCTTTCTTTTGCCAATTATTGGCCACCACCAATTGATTTTCATCGATACTTATAGTTATATGAAGAGGTTTTGAACTACTGACTACATTGTGCTTAATGCAATTTTCCAAAACCAGTTGTAATGACAAAGGAATCACTTTTGCATCTTCGCTATAATTTTCGGGCAATTCATACGAAATACAATTTTCAAAACGCATTTCTAATAATTGCATATAGATTTTGGCAAAAGCCAATTCTTCAGAAACTGCAATCAACTCTTTGTCTTTTTGTTCCAAAACATAACGGTATATTTTGGATAAGGACGTTGTGAATTTTTGAGCGCTATCAGGATTTTCTTCAATCAAAGAACTTAGGACGTTTAAACTATTGAAAAGAAAATGTGGATCAATTTGATTTTTTAAACTTTCAAATTGTGCATTAGCAGTAGTTGCAATGAGTTGTTGTTCTTTGACTTTGTTTTCTTGAAATGATTGGTAGAAATAAAATACATGAAAGATCAATGTAACAAAAAACGTCATCGCAATGGAAATCAAATAATCAAATCCATTTTCGTGACTTATAAAACTGCTCCAACTTTCACCTTCTAGAAGCACATCTTCAAAAATTCGCAATAAAAAAATGATTAGAGTTGAAATTAGAAACGAAAAAAGAAAGCCTAAACCAATTCGTTGTGGAGAAAATCGATTATGAATAAATTGCTTATCTAAGGCCATAAATAAGAAGGCATTGGCAAAATATAAACTAAAGCTATATAGCGAAGTGTATAAATAAAACACAACCAAACTACTATTGATTTGAATTGCTACTCCAGTAACTATTTTTAATAAAAGCAGGATGATAAAAACAAAAGTTGAAATTACGAGTGCCCTTGGAAATTCTTTAATTAATTTATCAATCATAGTTTTTAGATTAATGTAATAAGTTGTTTAAAAACAGTAATCAAACTTAAGGTTATAAAAATGACTATTCGGATCATATGGTTTCTTTAATTTTTTAACAAGACAAAAGTGCTATAAAGAATCCGAGTATAAAAATAAGAAAAACCGAATTGTCAAAAAATCAGGATGAATTGTAGAAAGAACAAACTTACTCATTAGAAATTTGGCAATTCTCAAAATAAATTAGATTTATTTTGCTCGTGTCCTAATTAATAATTTACCTTTGAACTTTCTATAAAAATAACGATTATGGTTTATAAATTCAGAGTAATTCTAGATGCAGAAGAAGATATTTTCAGAGATATTGCTATCCTTGCAGAGGACACTTTAGAAGATTTACACAACGCTATCTTCAATTCATTTGGTTTTGACGGAATGGAAGTAGCTTCATTTTATACATGCGATGATACTTGGAATCAGGAAGATGAAATTCCAATGTTTGATGCAGGCGATGTTCCTGGCGAACAAACCATCATGAGCGATTATAAATTGTCTGATTTATTGGATAAAGAAAACACCAAAATTATTTACGTATATGATTTTATCAATATGTGGACTTTCTTGGTGGAATTAGCTGCGGTTGAAGAACCACAAGCTGGCGCTTTGTATCCTGAAACTCTTTTCTCTCATGGTGAAATGCCAGACGAAGCGATTGAAAAAAACTTTGAAGCCGATATGCATGATGATATTTATGGCGAATTTGAAGATGATTTAGACGAAGACGATCTAGACATGTTTGAAGGCGACGACAGCTTTGAAGATTTTGGCTACGAAGAAAATTGGAATTAAAAAAAGGTGGAAATGGCAAATGGTTTATACGTTTAAAACCCACAACCTTATAGACCATTACACTGATACACTCTTAAACATTAAAATACAATGATCAACTTATTCAATACACACATTGATTCACTTTCTATTCACCGTGTGGGAAATAAAAGCCGTAACGAAGCTATCTTTTTATCTGAGCAACCTTTCAATTTAAACGATGAAATTGTTCCTTTGATCAAAGAATTTTTCTTCAAACCTTTCAGAGAAAAAGAAGAAAACTATTTTCAGTTTGCGCACGAAGTAGATTTGGATTACAATGAAATGTACAAATTTGCTTCCCAGATATTTGACAATCCGTCAACTGTTCACGAGGTTTCAAAGCAAATTACCAAACATTTGTTCGAACAATCCAATCACCCGCATATCAAAAATGGCGAAGTGTATGTTACCTATTTAACTAATCTGGCAATTGACAATAATGTAGTAGATGCGATTGGAATTTTCAAAAGCGAAATTCAAGCTGATTTTTTGCAATTTGAAGAGAAAGACACTCATCTTGAAATGATATTGCAACACGGGGTAAGTTTGAATAAATTGGACAAAGGTTGTTTGATTTTCAATTATAAAAAAGAAGAAGGATACAAAATCCTAACTGTAGATAGCAACCGTTACGATGCGCGTTATTGGTTAGAACATTTCTTAGCTGTTGATGCTTTTGAAGATGAAAATTACATTACTAAAAAGTATTTGAAATTTTGCCAAGGCTTTGCCAAAGATGTGGTTTTTCCTGCCGAAGACAAAAAAGAAGAAGTCATGTTCATGAATCGTTCTGTGAATTATTTTGCCAAAAACGACCAGTTTGAGGAAACTAATTTCTTGAACGAAGTTTTAGATAATCCTGATTTGATTCCGGAATTTAAAAACTACAAAGTAGACAAGGGTGACAAATACAGCATTGAAGATATTACTACCTTCCCTATTGCGAACGGTGCTGTTTCAGACGCCAGAAAGTCGATTAAAAATGTGATCAATTTAGATACACACATTCAAATTAAAATGGATTTCATCAACCCTGAAAGTGCTGAGAAATTTGTAGAAAAAGGTTGGGACGAAGAAAAGCAAATGTATTATTACTTAGTCTACTTCAATAAAGAAGAGAAAAACTAAAAAAATCCCCGGTGAATATTCATCGGGGATTTTTTCTTAATACGATTTAAATGGATTAACGTTTTTGAAATTTCGAGTAATGTATTGAAACGAAGCATTCATAATATTTCCCATTGATTTGGCTTTCTTGAAATTCAAATCGTTTGTATAACGATATAATTCCATTTTTAATTGCTCTAAATGCTCAGGTGTTGACAATGTATCTTCACCCATAATTTTTAGTAAACGTTTAATTCTATTTTCTGCCGAGTGAATTCGTTTAGCCAAAACAGAACGTTCTTCATTTTTATATTGATTAATAGAACTTTCTTGTAATTTGTCTTTTACCAATTTCACCATCGGATAGTTTTCTTTAAAAAACTGAGGTCGGTATACTTTAAAATTACCTTCATAACATTGTTGATCAAAGTCAATAGCGCGAATACGATACACTACTTGATCAAAATCGTGAATTGGAATCACCACATAATTATATGCTCGCATATCACCTAATAACCGAATCATGGAACGTTCATTAAACTTCACAAACTCTTTGGCGATCTGAGACTTTTCTGTTTCAGTACAATTCTTAAGATGATTATTGATAAAAACATCCCCTGCAATACCCATAATATGCTCCTCAATCAAAGTATCTTGATGTACTAGAAAGTTGATTTTATCAGGCGATAAAATATGTTCTAGTTCCAAGCCATACACCCTAGAAGCGTCTGCTTTCTTTACATAAAAATGAGTGTAATTGTCGTTAAGTACATTTCTAACTTTAATTCGGAACGGTTTTGAATTGCCAAAAGTACAGTAGTCAATCGAGTCAACATTCAAAAATTTAATAATCTCCAAATTACCATCAGAATGCAGTAATGAATAGATTTTTTTTAAGGTCAAATCAATTTCTTCGCGTTCGAATTCATTATAATACACTCGAACCCATAAAGTATCTTTATCTTCCTTGTCGTAGACATTGATAGACCCAGAAAAACGCAGTAAATCATCGTAAGCAATTGGGAATTTAGAAATTCGATCAAATCGTTCTAAGTAATCCAACAAGGCAGCATTTATTGGATACGACGGCTTTTTAAAAATTAGTAATGGTTCTTCACTCATTGGGATAGTATTTCCAACAAATTTAATTAAAAATATAGAGGAAAATAATTTTAGGTTTCCTTTTCCGTTACTAACTTCAAAAAGAGTTTTATAGTATATTTGTTTAGTTATGAGTTGGATAAAAAACATACTTTTTGCGCTATTCATTTGTTGTTTCCCTTTTGAGATTACAGCACAATCAATTAGCATCGATGCTACAAAAACAGCCGATGAATTGGTTCAAATACTAACCAACAACAATTCATGCTTAAAAGTATTTCCTGCAACGGCTACCGGTGCTACAATAAATAAGAGCTTCGCAACATTTAGCAAAAACGGAAGTACTTTCCCTTTTACTGCCGGAATCGTATTAAGCACCTGGGAAAGTGACAATTCAAAAGGTCCTTATGATCCTGGTTTCAGTGGAAGTGTTGCTAGTTGGAGCGGTGATCCAAATTTGGATGCAATACTTGGAATCAATTCATTAAATGCTACAACTTTAGAATTTGAATTTGAATCAAAAACTAACTATTTAAGTTTTAATTACCTATTTGCTTCCAATGAATATATAAGAGATTATCCATGTAACTATTCCGATGGTTTGGCCATTTTAATTAAAGATGTTACTACAAATAGCAATTATAGTAATATAGCTACTTTGACAGATGGTACAGCAGTTTCTTCCAAAAATATTCATCCTGCTATTTCATCATCCGATCCAACTTTAACAAAATGTGATGCTAAAAATGAAAATTATTTTGGTCAATACAATACAAACTTAACGAGTTTAAGTCCAATTAATTATGCCGGACAAACTACAATTTTGAATGCAAAAAGTAAATTAGAAATTGGACATAAATACAAAATTAAATTTGTCATTGCAGAAGATAGAAGTCGGGCACAATTCTCTGCTCTTTTTATAGAAGCAGGAAGTTTTACTTCGACAATTGATTTAGGCAAAGACCGATTAGTCGCTGATAAATCCTCCATATGTAATGGAGAAACTTTTGAGATTCAAACGAAAATATCCAATTCGGGAAACACATTTAAATGGTATAAAGATGGCGCTATCAACCAAATACCTGGAGAAACAAATTCTTCCCTAATAGTAAACCAAGCAGGAACATACAAAGTAGAGGTAACCGATTCAAATGGCTGTAATTTTGTTGGACAAATCAAAATTGAATATTCAATTGGTATGAACCTTAAAGATGTACAACTTGCCAAATGTGACGATAATGGTTCAGGATCTGCATTTTTTGATTTGACATCTTTGAATACAATAATAGCCAATAATAACCCAGACACTACTATTTCAAAGTATTATGAAGATAGTGCTCTAACTTTTGAAATTACTAATCCTAAAGCCTTTGAAAAAACAAATTCGGGAGATCAAATTGTTTATGTTAAAGGATACAATCCGAAAATAAATTGTTCAGAAACTGCTTCAATCACTTTAAAATCAATAGCTAGTACACAAAACTTAAATAGTTTACCTACCCCTATCATTAAAGAGTTTACTGGAGGTGATAATTCCATAGAATTAATTACACCTACAACTTCGGCCAACTATGAATATTCTATTGATGGGATTCACTACCAAAATAGCGCACTATTTACAAGAGTTCCTAAAGGAAATTATATTGCTTACATCCGAAATGCAGCTACTTGTGCGTATGCCACCTACCCCTTTACCATTTTAGATTACCCAAGTTTTTTTACACCCAATGGAGATGGATCTAATGATTTTTGGAAAGTTGAAGGCTTAACTAACTATCCGCTTTCTACTATATATATTTTTGATCGCTATGGTAAATTACTCAAACAATTGAATTCTTTTTCTGGTGGTTGGAATGGTACATTGAACGGCTATCACTTGCCAGCAGATGATTACTGGTTTCGTTTAATTCTAAATGAAAATCAAATAGTAAATGGACATTTTAGTTTAAAAAGATAAGGTATTTTTATTATTTTTAGCAAATGAAAAAAATACCATTACTATTCATACTCTTATTTTCATTAAGCTGTTTGGGGCAGTTTAGTAAAACTCACTACATACCGCCTTTAACTAGCAACCCCACAATAGCGCCTCAAGATCATTATATATATATTTCAACACCAAGTATACAAGATGTCAAATTTAAAATAATACCTATAGGGGGAACGACTATTTCTGCAACGGTAAATAAAGCGACCCCTTACAGATATTCAATTGGTAATGGTGATAATTCCCAATTATTTGAATCAAGTTCCAACACTGGAAAAGTGATTAATAAAGGCTTTATTATAGAAAGTGAAGGGTTGATATATGCTAATATTAGAACTAACTCTGGGGGATTTAATCAAGCAGGTGGTTTAGTAGCAAAAGGAATTAGTGGCTTGGGTAAACGATTTAGGGCAGGAGCCATGTTGAATAGTTCCAATATTGTTGGGCTATTAAACTTTTTTTCAATTCTAGCAATAGAAAACAATACAGAGGTCAAAATATCCAATATCCCTAATGGAACATTACTAGCAAACGGAACAATATTCAACGCTTCGGACCCTCCAATACTACTTAATAAAAATGAAAGTTATATTCTAGCAATTAATGGGAATATAGGAGGTAATCTTATTGGGGCATTAATTGAAGCAAACAAAAATATTGTAGTTAATAGTGGCTCATTTGGAGGAACTAACGACCCTGCTGATGCTTCTCCAGGAGGCAGTAGTCCGGGTAGAGATATTGGTTTTGATCAAATTGTAGGCTCAGATAAAATTGGTTCGGATTACATCTTTATAAAAGGGAAAGGTACTGATGTATTGGAAAGGGTGCTCTTAATTGCTGATACAGACAATACCGAAATTTATGTCAATGGTAATACTACTGCAATAGCAACAATTCAAGCTGGCGAAAAATATGTTTTAGATGGTAGTCAATTTACAAACAACAACCTGTATATTAAAACTTCAAAAAATGTATTTGCATACCAAAGTATTGGTGGGACCACATCCAATGCTAACCAAAATTTATTTTTTGTACCACCTTTAAACTGCTCAACTCCAAAAATTGTAGATAATATTCCAGAAATAAACTTAATTGGGAGCCGAAATTATGTTGGTGTAGTTAACATTGTAACTGAAACTGGTGCAACTGTACTAATTAATGACATACCAACAACTGCAACTCCAATTCCAATTAATGGAAAACCCGATTTTGTTTATTATTCTGTTTCTGGACTTACTGGCAATATAGCTGTGAAATCGACGAAACAGGTCTATGTTTCCTACTACGGAACCAATTCAGCTGCAACGTATGGAAGTTATTATTCAGGATTTGATATCAAACCCGAACTTTCTATCGCTAATGCAACATCCGTTTCAGGCAGTTGTATTCCTAATATCACACTCAAAACAGAACCCGATGTAGATTACACCTATCAATGGCTTAATAATGGAGTAGATATAAATGGTGAAACAGGAAATACATATACACCTCTAACACCTGGTTACTATCAAGTTAAAAGAAGTATTCCTAGTTGTAATACAAGTAATTTATCCGATAAAATTCCGGTTAGTAATTGTTCATTTGATGTGGATATGGATACCGTTCCTGATAATGTTGATTTGGATTTTGATAATGACGGAATAACGAATTGCGAGGAGTCTTTTGGGAATTTAGATATAGACCTAACTGGAACAAGTATACTAAAAAACACCTATACTAATTCCTTTTCTAGTAGTATAACTAATTATCCTTTAACAAATTCAGCAACAATTGTCCCAAAAAATAATGGCGATTTTATAAGTGAAGTCCCAATTGGGGTAGGGAATTCGATAGAATATAAAATTACTTTTGCCAATCCGATTTCGTTATCATTACAATATGCAAGCTCTGCTAATCCAACTGATTTACTAAATTCTGATGGAGAATTTGTAGTAAAGTCGGATAGCGATAAAACAATAACGGTTTTAAATCCAACCAATCAATTAGTAATCGACACTAATTATGACGGAATTTATGAAAGCGGTGTAACGGAATATTCGTCTTTTGAAATCCGTTTTCGATTAAATAGCACTACTCCGCTTGCCACTGGAACAGGAACCTTTAGTTTTCAATCTCACCTAACTAATTCACTTACTTTTGTACATAAGAATTTATCTGATGCTACTAACAACAAAGCCAGTTTTACTATAAAAGCACTATGTATCCCAAGAGATTCAGATGCAGATTCAATTCCTGATTTTTTAGATCAAGATTCTGATAATGATGGTATTTCAGACTTAATTGAATCACAACCAAACACACTAGTTGCTAATTCTACTGCTGATGTTAACAAAGATGGACTCTATGATGTTTTTGGAACAGGTACAATTCCTCAAGATACTGATAGCGATACAATTTCAGACTATATAGATTTAGACTCTGATAATGATGGAATAAAAGATATTATTGAAACGGAAGCTGATCAAGATATTGACGGTATTCGAAATTACCGTGATATTGATCGCGAAAATGATAATTGCAATGATGTTATTGAAGCAGGATTTAGCGATGCCGATTCTGATGGAAAATTTGGAATTGCTCCAATTACAGTAAATCAAAACGGATTAGTAAATGGAGCTCCATATTCAACTCCCAACTCAAATTATGCTACAGCTGCACTTATAACAATTATAACTCAACCAAATGCAGTCCCTGTTTGTGAATTACAAAACACCGAAGTCAGTGTAACTGATAATGGAGGTAATTCTTATCAATGGCAACTTTCCAACGATGGCATAAATTGGATCAATCTAGTCAATAATCCAACCTATTCTGGAACAACTACCAATAGATTATCGATAACTAATGTTTCGAATTCCATGAATGGTTACCAATATCGTGTTGAGCTAAATAAAACGGGGAATAGTTGCGGTTTGATTTCTAGCAATGCAACTTTAACAGTTTATACTTTACCTGTAGTAACACCATCAATAAATTTAAAACAATGTGATGAAGATTCAGATGGATTTTCCGATTTTAACTTAACCGAAAAAAATAGTTTCATTTCAACGAACTCTGCTACAGAAACATTTACTTATTATACCTCTCCTTCAGGGGCAGCCACTAAAGATACTACTACCTTAATTCCTAATCCAACAACTTACTCAACCAATTCAAGAGTGATTTGGGTGAGAGTTGAAAATGCAAATAATTGCTTCAGTGTTTCCGAAATGAATCTTATCGTTTCTTCCACTCAAATCCCTGCTAGCTTTAAAAAAGAATTTGAAACCTGTGACGATGATATTAGTTCTTTAAGTACCGATATTGATGGAGTAGCCCAATTTGATTTTAGCAGTACTACATTGGCACTTCAAACTATTTTACTACCTCCATTCAATCAATATTCAATACAATATTACCGAAATGAGGCAGATGCATTATCAGAAACAAATGCCATAACAAACATAACTAACTATCGTAATATTGGTTATCCTAATGAACAAGATATTTGGGTAAGGGTAGAAAGTATTGCTGATAATTCCTGCTTTGGATTAGGGCCACATGTAAAATTAAAAGTAAATCCAAAACCAGCTATCGACACAAACGAAGACGGTCATGATAATCAATTAGTTTGTTCCAATTTACCCTCTTTTTTTGTCGAACTTAATGCAGCTATTATTGATTCTAGTCCTACTACAAGCTATATTTATACCTGGAGTAAAGATGGAAGTGTAATTTCTAACGAGAATAATTATACATTAAATGTAAATAAAGAGGGAGATTATTTAGTAAAAGTTTCTACTGCAGCTGGATGTTTCAGAACTAGAAGTATCAACGTAACTGCTTCAGATATAGCAAAAATAAACAGTGTTGATATAGTGGATCTATCAGAAATAAATTCAGTTACTATAAATGTATCTGGACAAGGAGATTATGAATTTAGTATGGATGCACCTTTAGGACCTTTCCAAACTTCAAATTTGTTCGATAACGTGGCCGCCGGGGTACACGACATTTATGTATTTGATAAAAATGGATGTGGTACAACAACCAAATCAATTGCCGTTATTGGGGTACCCAAGTTTTTCACGCCGAATGGAGATGGTTACAATGACTATTGGAATATAAAAGGAGTAAACAATCTTTTCAGTTCAAAGTCAATAATTTACATTTTTGATCGTTATGGGAAACTACTAAAACAAGTATTGCCGTCTAGCCAAGGTTGGAATGGAACAATAAATGGAGAACCTTTACCGGCAGATGATTATTGGTTCACATTAAAATTAGAGGATGGTAGAGAAGTTAAAGGGCATTTTAGTTTAAAACGATAAATAAAATCTTTTATAAATTAAAAAACCACCAATTAATTGGTGGTTTTCTTTATGATCTAGATAGAGAATAGTTATACTTTAAATCTTTTTCTATCTGTTTCTGTCAAATAAATTTTACGTAATCGAATATTTTTTGGCGTAACCTCAACATATTCATCTTTTTGAATGTATTCCAATGCTTCCTCTAATGAAAAGATAATTGGCGGAATAATTCTCGCTTTTTCATCATTTCCTGAAGATCGAACATTCGATTGTTTTTTCTCTTTGGTTACATTCACACACATATCATCTCCACGAGAGTTTTCTCCAATTACCTGGCCTTCGTAAATTTCAGCATTTGGCTCCACAAAGAATTTTCCACGATCTTGTAATTTATCGATAGAATACGGAATTGCTTTTCCTTTTTCCATTGAAATTAGAGATCCTTTGTTACGTCCAGAAATTTCTCCTTTAAATGGTTCATATCCAATAAAACGGTGTGCCATAATGGCTTCTCCAGCTGTAGCGGTTAACAATTGATTACGCAATCCAATAATTCCACGAGATGGAATATTGAACTTGATAATCATACGTTCCCCTTTGGTTTCCATACTCAACATCTCTCCTTTACGTAAAGTGACAAACTCAACGGCTCTTCCTGAAAGTGATTCTGGTAAATCGATAGTTAATTCTTCAATTGGCTCACATTTTTTACCATCAATTTCTTTGATGATTACTTGTGGTTGTCCAATTTGCAATTCATACCCTTCTCTTCTCATTGTTTCGATAAGTACAGACAAGTGCAATACACCACGACCAAAAACCATGAATTTATCAGCAGAATCAGTTTCACCTAACTTCATCGCTAAGTTTTTCTCTAATTCTTTAGTCAAACGGTCTCTAATGTGTCGAGAAGTAACAAATTTACCTTCTTTTCCAAAAAATGGAGAGTCGTTAATGGTAAACAACATACTCATAGTAGGTTCATCAATTGCAATCGTTTGTAACGCTTCTGGGTTTTCATTATCGGCGATAGTATCCCCAATTTCAAATCCTTCCACACCTATAATTGCACAGATATCACCTGCTACAACTTCAGCTACTTTTTTACGTCCAAGACCTTCAAAAGTATGTAATTCTTTAATTCTAGATTTTAAGATAGAACCGTCTCTTTTACATAAAGAAATCGGCATACCTTCTTTCAAAACTCCTCTTTCTAAACGACCAATTGCGATACGTCCTGTAAAAGATGAAAAGTCTAATGAAGTGATCAACATTTGTGGTGTCCCTTCAGAAACCTTAGGAGCAGGCACATTTTGGATTACCATATCTAACAATGGTTCGATATTTTCTGTTTGATTTCTGAAATCATCAGACATCCAGTTATTTTTAGCAGAACCATAAACAGTTGGGAAATCCAATTGTTCTTCTGTAGCTCCTAATTCAAACATCAAGTCGAATACTTTCTCATGAACTTCTTCAGGAGTACAGTTTTCTTTATCCACTTTATTAATAACCACACATGGTTTTAAACCTAAATCAATTGCTTTTTGCAATACGAAACGTGTTTGTGGCATGGGTCCTTCAAAAGCATCTACTAAAAGACAAACTCCATCAGCCATATTCAATACACGTTCTACCTCACCACCAAAATCGGCGTGACCAGGAGTATCAATAATATTGATCTTTGTTCCTTTGTAAACAACCGAAACGTTTTTTGAAGTAATTGTAATTCCTCTTTCACGCTCTAGGTCGTTGTTGTCAAGGATTAAGTCACCTGTGTTTTCGTTATCACGAAATAATTGACAGTGATACATAATTTTATCAACCAAAGTCGTTTTACCGTGGTCAACGTGGGCAATAATTGCAATGTTTCTAATAGATTCCATCTGTGATTTTTAATGGGTGCAAAGGTACACTTTATTTTGAGATAAAAAATTGTTTCT